>CETM01204449.1_pt1 | contig 33366 bp, 32 predicted proteins | sample 361451 | NCBI WGS metagenome assembly CETM01 (sample SAMEA2622690, study PRJEB7988) | marine metagenome | isolation source: saline water (ENVO:00002010), including
GATACTAATGGAGGTTCACTTACAACTGAAATATCTAATATTGTAAGCAAAGTAACCCAAGTAATAACGATACCAATAGGTATTCATACTCATAATGATGGAGGACTTGGAGTTGCCAATACTATTGCAGCTATTGAAAAAGGAGCATATCATGTTCAAGGAACAATAAACGGTGTTGGAGAGAGATGTGGTAATGCTAACCTGTGTTCAATTATTCCAAATCTTATTCTAAAGATGAACTTAGAAACGAATAAAAAGGTTGACCTTTCTCGATTAACATATATTTCTCATTATGTTGCTGAATTAATGAATTTAGTTCCAGACAATCGTGCTCCGTTTGTTGGGAAATCTGCATTTGCGCATAAAGGTGGTGTCCATGTAAGCGCCGTTATGAAAGATTCAAGCATGTATGAACATATTTCCCCTGAAAAAGTTGGCTCTGAACAAAGAGTTCTTGTTTCTGATTTATCTGGAAAAAGTAATATTCGTTATAAGATTGAAGAGCTAGATGATAATCTAATAGCTAATGAAAATCTTATAACTCAAGTTGTGAAAAGAGTAAAGTCATTAGAACATGAAGGATTCCAATTTGATGGTGCAGAAGCTTCTTTTGAATTACTCCTTCGAAAAGAAACTGGTGATTTTACACCTTTCTTTAAAATAGTTGACTCTAATGTTCACACTCGTTACGATGAATTGGGTACCACTATTTCAGATGCCGTCCTTAAAGCTTCTGTAAACGGCGAAACTGAACACACTGCTGCGGAAGGAGTTGGTCCAGTAGATGCATTAGACAATGCTCTTCGAAAAGCACTTAGTAGATTTTACCCAGAGATTCAAGAAGTAACTCTTTTAGATTACAAGGTCCGGGTATTAAATGAAAAACATGGAACTAAATCTAAGGTTCGGGTATTAATTGAATCAAGCGACAAAGAAGAAAGTTGGTCCACTGTCGGCGTTTCTGGGAATATTATTGAAGCAAGTTGGCAAGCTCTGAGTGATAGTCTAAATTATAAACTCTACAAAACAAAAAGAAAAAAAATCGATGTTGTTACTTAGTTTGGGAAACTATCTTTAATCACTTTGACCACAGGATATTTAAAATAAATCTCATTAATTTTTTCTATGATGAAAAACAATAGAATCAGCAGCTATAGAAAAAAAATCGATCGTTTGGATGATCAATTAGTCGATATAATTGTAGAACGGTTTGCATTAACATTACAGATTGGTGAATTAAAGAAAAAAAACAATCTACGTATAACTGATACAAGCCGTGAAGAAGAAATCTTAAACCGAATAACTGAACGGATAAATAGCCGATTAAATCCAAATGAAATTAAAGAAATTTTTCATCTTATCTTTCAAATTTCAAAAAAGCTTCAAAAAAAAAATAGCTTTGCAGTCGACACATCTCTATCTTAATATTTGCATTATGTTTCTTTCAATAAAAAATGGTTTTAGGAATGAGTTTTGGTATTACTATTCAAATACGGGGGTAGTGTAACACCTTTTATTAACTAATTTATGGTGAAAACATTAACCCCGATTGAAGAATCGGGGTTTTTTTTTCGTAATGATGAATAAAATTAAACTTACATTTGAAGAATTTGAATCCTTAGCTAAGGTACATAAAACTATACCTGTATATCAAAGGATTCTAGCAGATCTACTTACACCAGTAGCTGCTTGGGCACATTTAATTGAACAAACGGATAATGGATTTTTATTAGAATCTGTTGAAAAAGGTACTCAATATTCTCGCTACTCTTACTTAGGAATCAATCCTAAAATGATACTAAAAAATCAAAATTCTAAAACATATATTAAGACTAAAAAAGGGGTAAGTGAGACTAATAAGCCTTTTATAGAAATTCTGAGAAAGATTCAAAAAGAATATAAAACTGCAAAACTTCCAGGGATTCCAGCATTTACAGGTGGATTGGTTGGTTATCTAGGTTATGAAACAATAACTTGGGTAGAAGATATACCTATTCATGAGAAGTCTGAAATTGAAATTCCAGATTCAATTTTTATGCTATTTGAAGATATGATTGTGTTCGATCATTTAAGAGCGTCAGCTCTAGTCATATCTAATGTCAATATTCCAGATAAACCTAAGGATCTAAGATCAATCTTTGATTCAGCACATAAACGTATAGATTCTATCGGGGAATCACTACATACAGATTTAAATTATAGTACACCTATTTCATTCCCTCAAAGTAAACTTTCATCAAACTTCACCAAACAAGAATTTGAATCCGCTGTTAAAACTGCCCAAAAGCACATTCGTGAAGGAGATATTTTTCAAGTAGTCCTTAGCCAAAGATTTCAACGTAAAACTAGTGTGCCGCCAGTAACACTATATAGAGCGCTAAGAACAATTAATCCTTCGCCTTACATGTTTCATCTTCATTTCAAAGAATTAGACATTATCGGTGCTTCTCCAGAACTTTTAGTCAAAGTAGATGACCGATCCGTAGAGATAAGACCTATAGCTGGTACTCGTCCAAGAGGGAAAAATGATGAGGAAGACAAACAATTAGCTGAGGATCTACTAAATGACAAAAAAGAATTAGCAGAACATCTAATGCTTCTTGATCTAGGCAGAAATGATGTTGGCAAAGTTGCTAAGTTTGGTTCAGTTTCTATTCCTGAAAAAATGGTGGTTGAAAATTACTCTCATGTAATGCATATAGTTTCTGATGTAAGAGGAGAATTATTATCTGAGAAAGACGGGTTTGATGCACTAATGAGTGGTTTCCCGGCTGGTACAGTAACAGGTGCACCAAAAATACGTGCGATGGAAATTATATATGATCTAGAACCAAATAGACGCGATGTTTATTCAGGTGCTGTAGGCTTTTTCGATTTCACTGGGAATGTTAATAGTTGTATTGCGATTCGTACTATGGTAATAAAGGATGAAGTAGTTTATTTTCAATCAGGCGCAGGTATTGTCCTTGATTCAGATCCAAACACCGAATACCAAGAGACAGTAAATAAGGCTAAAGCAAGTATGGCCGCAATTGACTTTGCAGAAAATGGGCTAGTCTAATGATTTTTGTAATCGACAATTATGATTCATTTACTTACAATTTGGTGCAATATATTGGAACTATTAACCCTGATATAAAAGTCATGCGAAATAATGAATTCAAAATGAATTTTATAGCCAATCTAAAACCTAGTCACATAGTAATTTCACCTGGGCCAGGTAAGCCTGAGAATTCAGGCTTATCTATTGATGTAATCAAAACATTTGGTAAAGATATTCCTATTCTTGGAGTATGCTTAGGTCATCAATGCATTGCTGAGGCTTATGGTGGAAAAATTGTTAAGGCATCCGAAATAATTCATGGAAAAACATCATTAATTAAACAAAATGGCTCCATTATTTTCAAAGGTATAGATGAAACTTTCATAGCTACAAGGTATCACTCTCTTATGGCTGAAAAAAAAACTCTCCCTGCTCATCTTAATATTACAGCTGAACTTCAAAATGGAATGATAATGGCTCTCGAGCATAAATCTCATCCAGTATATGGGGTTCAATTTCATCCTGAATCGATCGCTACAGATGTCGGGATTACAATAATAAAGAATTTTTTAAGGGTTTAATTATGAAAAAAATACTTGAGCAGTTGTTAGATGGGGAAAACTTATCGCGAAATCAGGCAAACAATATTATGCTTTCCATAATGTCAGGTGAATTTAATGATGCACAGATTGCTGGATTTTTAATGGCACTTAGAGGAAAAGGTGAAACTGTAGAAGAAATTACAGGATTTGCTGAAGCAATGCGAAAAAAGATGGTTAGAGTTCCAACTACTTCTGAAGCTATTGACATGTGTGGGACAGGAGGAGATGCAAAAGGAACCTTCAATATAAGTACAGCAGCTACTTTTGTAGTAGCTGGTGCAGGAGTGAAAGTAGCAAAACACGGGAATCGTTCAATGACTTCAAAGTCAGGTTCAGCTGATGTGCTAACTGCTTTAGGTATTTCAATTAATCAGTCATGTGAGGACTCCGCAAAAGATATTGAAACTATTGGGTTAGGATTCTTCTTTGCTCCAGCTTATCACCCTGCCATGAAGTATGCAGTGGGAGCTAGAAAATCCCTTGCTACTCGAACAGTATTCAACATTCTAGGTCCTCTTTGCAACCCAGCTGAGGTCCGTTCACAAATAATGGGTATTTTCCATCAAAATCTTACAGAAGTTCAAGTTAATGTCTTGAAAGCTCTTGGATCCTCAAATGTTATGGTATTTCATGGGATGGATGGTCTAGATGAGATTTCAACTTCAGCTCCCACCCAAATTAGCGAGATGTTTGATGGAGGGGAAATAAAAACATATAAATTTGATGCTTTAGACTTGGGGTTGGATCGCGTAAATCTTCAAGATCTTCAAGGGGGTGAACCTTCTGAAAATGCTAAATTGATAAAAAACATTCTAAATGGTTCAACTGGTCCAAAACGTGATATTGTATTGTTAAATGCAGCCGCTGGAATTGTAGTAGGCGGTAAAGCCAAAAACCTCAAAGAAGGAATGAAGAAAGCAACCGAATCTATCGATTCAGGCGCTGCGAATGAAATAATGAACAAACTTATAATATGAATATTCTTGAAAAAATAATTGAAAACAAATGGCTTGAAATAGAGAAGTCTGACGTTATAAGCAATGGAGATATTAAGAGGAATGATATACGAAGCTTGAAAAATGCTCTTTCTGATCCTATAGTTTCAGTAATTGCTGAAATAAAAATGAAATCACCAAGTGAGGGTCATATCCTTATGGGGGCTGACCCCATTCAAATTGCTAAAGATTATGAGAATGCAGGTGCATCTGCTATCTCAGTTATTACAGATAGTCACTTTTTTGGTGGAAGCCTAGAAATATTAAAATCGGTTAGAGAAGCTGTAAGTATTCCAGTTTTGAGAAAAGATTTTATACTTACGACTGAACAAATTTCAGAAACAAATTTTGCTGGTGGAGATGCTTTTCTTCTAATTATGGAAGCTGTTGGAACCACTGATATTAGAAAGCTTCTTTCCTATGGTCAAAATTTAGGTTTGGAATCTTTGCTAGAATTTCATGAATTGGAAAAAGCACAAGAAACTCGGATTTTAGATGCTCCTATAGTCGGAGTTAATTGCCGAAATCTTCAAACTATGGATACGAATCTAAATCATTTAGAAATAGCTATTCCCCTTTTGCCACGAAAAGCATTAAAAGTAGCAGAAAGCGGTATAAAAAATGGGGATGATCTTAATTTTGTAGCTGACCTCGGCTATGATGGTGTCCTTGTTGGGACTTCCTTAATGAAGACCGGAAACCCTGGGAATGCTCTTGAAGTTTTAATTAAAGGTTTGAGATGATACCAATTAAGGTTTGTGGAATAACATCTTTATCTGACGCAGAGATGGTAATTGATCTAGGAGTGTCCGCTCTAGGTTTCATATTCTATGACAAAAGTCCGCGCTCAATATCAATAGAAAAAGCAAAAAGCATCTCAAATAATATTAGTGATTCAGTTCATAGAGTAGGTGTTTTTGTTAATAATTCATGTGACTTTATTAATAGAGCCATTTCTCAAGTTTCGCTTAGTTCTATTCAATTACATGGAGATGAAACACCGAAATTTTGCACCCATTTCGATGTTCCAATTATTAAAGCTTTAAGGATAAGCAATAAGAAAAACTTTCAAAATTTGGGTGAATATCAAGTAAAAGGTTTACTCTTTGATTCTTCTTCAAAGGGAGTTTATGGTGGTAGTGGTAAAACTTTCAATTGGTCTCTACTAAAACATTTTTCAAATGAAATTCCCTTTATTCTTTCAGGTGGACTAAATCCGGAGAATGTTAAATCCGCTGTTAATCAGATTTTTCCTTCTGCTATAGATGTAAATAGTGGTGTTGAGTCTTCGCCAGGAGTGAAAGATCTCTTACGTATTAAAAAACTCATAAAAGAATTATCCTCAACTAAAGACACAGGATTTACTTTTGGATAACAAAAATAAAATCAAAGTCCTTCCAGATGAAAAAGGTCATTTTGATCGCTATGGAGGAAAGTTTGTTCCAGAAACATTGATTCCAGCACTAGATGAGTTAGAGGTAGAATATGCTAAAGCTTTAGTAGATGATACGTTTAACAACCAACTGCAAAATCTACTAAAAGACTTCTCTGGAAGACCAACACCCCTTTATATGGCTGATAGAATTTCAAAAGAGCTTGGCTTTACTGTTTGGCTAAAAAGAGAAGACTTAAATCATACTGGTGCCCATAAAATAAATAATTGCCTAGGACAGATTCTATTGGCACGTCGTATGGGAAAATCACGTATCATTGCTGAGACCGGTGCTGGACAACATGGAGTTGCAACAGCCACGGTTGCAGCTCGTTTTGGACTTAAATGTACTATTTTTATGGGAGAAGAGGACATCCATCGGCAAAAACTTAATGTTTTCAGGATGAACCTATTAGGTGCAGAAATAAAGCCTGTTCATTCAGGAAGTAAGACTCTTAAAGATGCTACAAATGAAGCCATCCGAGATTGGGTTACAAATGTAGAAAATACCTACTATATCATCGGCTCTACAGTTGGACCTCACCCTTACCCCATGCTTGTTAGAGATTTTCAATCTGTCATTGGCATAGAAACACGGGATCAGTTTCGTAAACTTTCAGGAAAAAAATTGCCTAGTCGCATTGTTGCCTGCGTTGGTGGTGGGTCCAATGCCATGGGAATGTTCTATCCTTTCCTTAATGATAAAACAACTCTGATAGGCGTAGAAGCGGCTGGATTAGGACTCGAAAGCGATAAACATGCAGCAACCATAACTAAAGGTGAATTTGGAGTTCTGCATGGTGCGGCAACAACTCTTCTTCAAAATAATGATGGACAGGTTAGTCTACCCCACTCTGTATCAGCTGGATTGGATTATCCAGGCGTTGGTCCTGAGCATAGTTATTTAAATGAAATAGGTCGGGTAGAATACCATACCGCAACAGATAAAGAAGCCATGGAAGCATTTCAATGGCTCTCAGAAAAGGAAGGTATTCTTCCAGCACTTGAAACTGCGCATGCCCTGGCTTATCTTAGAAATTCAAATAATGGTATATTTAAAAGAGAGCAGGTTGTAGTGTGCCTTTCTGGAAGAGGTGATAAAGATGTGGAAACATTTGAAAAGAAAGCTAAAAGTTCATCGTGAGTAGAATTAAATCACTTTTTAGCTCGCCAAAAGAGAAAGTTATCCCATTTTTTACTGCTGGATATCCAAAACTAAATAGTACAGTGGATTTAGTGATTGCTAGCTGTGATGCAGGTGCTGATATGATTGAGATTGGGATTCCTTTCTCAGATCCTCAAGCTGATGGACCAGTAATTCAAGCTTCCAGTCAGAAAGCACTGGAAAATGGAATTACAATAAATAAAATTTTTCAACAGGTTGAAGAAATAAGGAAAAGTATAGAGACACCTATTGCATTAATGGGCTATATAAACCCAATTCTAAAGATGGGAACTGAACGTTTCTTAGATCGATGTTGTGAAGCTAGTATTGATGGACTCATTCTTCCAGATTTACCCTTAACTGAAGCTGAATCTTTTTGTGTTCTAGCCAGGGAAAAAGGGGTTTCTCCAATACTACTTGTTGCTCCCAATACATCCGGGGAGCGAATTCGACTAATTTCAAATATGGCAGGTGATCTTATCTATGCGGTAAGTGTTTTGGGAATTACAGGTAATGCTCTTTCTTCACGAAAAACTTTAAAAGGATATTTGTCTCGAGTAAGAGAAAATAGTTCATGTCCATTTATAGTTGGATTTGGGATAAAAAACCGAGATGATATTATTTGGTTTAACAAGCAAGCTGATGGAGCTGTAATCGGTTCAGAAATTATAAAAATAATAGATGGTTCTAATAATCCTGTGCATCTAGCAAAAAATTATATTAAAGAATTGAAAGGAAAATTATGAATATAATTGGAATCCAAGGAGGTAAGGGTAGTTTTTCTGAGGATGCAGCAAATGTTTTTACAAAAAATCATGGCTTAGAAAAAGTAGAAATAAAATATTTAATCTCATCAGAAGCTGTTCTTTCAGCAGTAGAATCTGAAGTAACAGATTATGGAATTTTTGCTATGGAAAATGCACAAGGTGGTGTGGTAATTGAAAGCGTAAAGGCTTTAGCAAAATATCGCTGCAAGATAATGGAAATGTTTCATATTTCAGTGGATCAGAATTTGCTCGGACTTCCAGGAATAAATATTGGTGACATATCAGAAATTCATTCACATCAGCAGGCTTTGCGTCAATGCAAGGACTACCTTAGTGAACATTTTTGGACAAGGCCACTTATTGAAGAAGATGATACGGCTGAAGCAGCGAGAAGACTTAGCGAGGGTAAACTAGCGAACACAGCAGTAGTAATAGCTAACAAAAAATGTGCTCAGCTCTATAATCTTGAGATAGTGGAAGAAAACATTCATGATCTAAAAAATAACCTAACTCTTTTCTTAGGAATAAGAAAATTTGAGACTCATGAATAGCGTTGGAGTTATAGGTTTTGGTCGCTTCGGTAAAATCCTTGGAGATATTTTGCAAAAAGGATTCCTAATTAAGGCCTACGATGTAGTAAATGTTTCGACAGTTCCATCGGTAAAAATGTGTGAATTAGAAGAAGTTTTATCTGAAGAAACAGTATTTGTGGCAGTTCCAATAAGACAGTTTAAAGATGTAATAAACAATATTTCGCCCAAATTAAAACCCGGTCAAACTGTTATTGATGTGTGCTCTGTAAAAAATTATCCTGTTGATATTATGAGAAACATTCTTGATGAAAAAGTTGGGATTATCGCCACTCATCCTCTTTTTGGTCCTGATTCATTTAGATCAAATAATAGGCTGAAAATGATGATGAACAATACAAGAGATCTGAATAGTCATTACTCCTTCTGGAAAGAATTTTTCAAAAATCAAGGTATTGAAATACTTGAGATGTCTCCTGACGATCATGATCGTCTAGCAGCATCAACTCAAGGTGTTACACATTTACTAGGTAGGATATTAAGAGAATATGGTATCAAGAAAACTACACTAGACACACAAGGTTTCAGAGACCTTCTTGACTTAGTAGATCAAACTTGTAATGATAGCTGGGAACTATTTACAGATCTGCAACACTATAATCCATATACCAAAAGTATGGTTAAAGTATTTAAAAATGCTTTTGTAAACATTGATGAAAGGCTAAAAAAAGAACAAAATGAAACAATGGAAAATTGATAGTTGGCGGGAATTCAGAGCTGACCACCAACCAGAATATCCTAAACAGGCGAAACTTTCTGAAGTAGAAGAAACACTTAGGAAGTTTCCACCACTAGTTTTTGCTGGAGAGGTTCGTTCATTACATAATAAGCTTTCAAATATATCGGAACAAAATGGTTTCCTTTTACAAGGGGGTGATTGCGCAGAAAGTTTTTCGGAATTTGGAGCTGACAATATTCGTGATACTTTCAGGGTAATTCTTCAAATGGCTGTTATCTTAACAGCTGGAATAAAAATGCCAATTATAAAAATTGGTCGTATGGCAGGGCAGTTTGCAAAACCTCGTTCAAATCCTATTGAATCAATTGATGGTATCGATCTACCAAGTTATAAAGGTGATATTATTAATGATATTAATTTCGATCCATCTAAGCGAATCCCAAATCCTGAAAGAATGCTAAAAGCATATTCTCAATCAGCATCCACACTTAATCTTTTGCGCGCATTTTCTGATGGAGGTTATGCCGACCTTAGACATGTTCAGCGTTGGAACATGGGATTTGTTAAAAGTGGGGAACAAGGTGAGAGATATGGACACTTGGCTCAACAGATAGAGGAAAGTCTAAACTTCATGGAAGCTCTTGGAATTAATTCAGGAAATACACCGCAACTGAAGCATGTTGAATACTTTACTAGTCATGAGGCTTTACTTCTACCCTATGAAGAGGCAATGACTCGTATTGATTCAACATCTGGAGATATTTATGACACCTCAGCTCATTTCCTTTGGATTGGTGATCGAACTAGATCTCTTGAAAGCGCACATGTTGAATTCTGTCGAGGAATAAATAATCCTATTGGAATAAAATGTGGGCCTTCACTTGAACCAGATAATCTTATTCAACTTTTAGATATTCTTAACCCAAACAATGAGAATGGAAGAATCACATTAATTAACAGATTCGGTCATAAAAAAGTTGAAAACTATTTGCCATCCTTAATACAGCGAGTAAAACAAGAAGGTAGGACTGTTATCTGGTCATGTGATCCTATGCACGGCAATACTATTAAGGGGAAAAACGGAATAAAAACACGCTCTTTTGATATGATTCTTAATGAAGTAAAAAAGAATTTGCAAATACATAGATCAGAAAATTCTTTTATGGGGGGAATACATTTAGAAATGACAGGTCAAGATGTTACTGAATGTACAGGAGGACTTGAAAAAATCTCCGAAAACGATCTAACAAATCGATATCGTACTCACTGTGATCCACGCCTGAATGCAAACCAAGCAATAGAATTAGCCTTTTTAATTGCTGATGAACTAAGAAATAATGAACATGGCCGTTAAAGGTGAATTGTCCCTTCCTGGAGATAAATCTATTTCCCATCGAGCTCTAATGCTAGCAACTCTTGGTAAAAAAGAATCTATAATCTCTAACCTTTCTACTGGCGCTGATGTTCTCTCTACTAGAAATTGTCTTAAATCTTGCGGCATAGATATAAAAGATAAAAATAATTCGGTAATCGTTAAAGGTGGCTCATTCAAAGACCCTGAATCATTCCTTGATTGTGGAAATTCTGGAACCACAGCTAGAATGCTAATTGGACTTTTGGCTGGACAGGGAATAAATGCCACTTTCATTGGAGACAATTCGTTGTCCTCTCGCCCTATGCAGAGAATATTATCTCCTTTATCAAAAATGGGATTGAAAACTTCCTCAAAAACTGGGAAAATGCCTATCAATATTAAACAAAGCTCTTTAAAAGGAATAGAGTATGAATTGCCTGTTCCCAGCGCTCAAGTGAAGTCATCTATACTTCTTGCAGGACTTGGAGCAAGTTCTAAAACTTCAATTATAGAGAAGGTAAAAACTAGAAATCATACAGAATTGATGCTAAAATCATTGGGAGCTAATATTTTTTATGATGGGGAAAAAATAACTATTTCTAATTCTATTGATTTCAATTCATTGAAAATAATGGTTCCAGGAGATCCTTCAACTGCTGCATTTTTTGCGGCAGCTGCATCGATTATTCCAGGCTCATATTTAATACTAAAAAATATTTTAGTAAACCCAACAAGAATCGTATTCTTCAAAATTCTAAAAAGAATGGGTGCCAATATTCATTTTATTAACCGAGGAAAAAATGCCGGTGAATTAATTAGCGATATTCATATTCAATATGCACCTCTAAAACCTGTTAAAATTGAAGTAACAGAGATTCCAGGAATGATTGATGAAATTCCTATTCTTGCTGTAATTGCAACACAGATTAATGGTATAACTGAGGTTCATGGAGCAAAAGAACTTCGATTTAAGGAATGCGATCGAATTGAAGCCATTTGTTTCAACCTTAACAACATGGGGGCCCAAGTTGAGCAATTAGATGATGGTTTCATTATTAAAGGATCTTCAACCCTTAATGGATCCTTAATAAAAACATTCCATGACCATCGCATTGCAATGGCTTTTTCAATTGCTGGACTTATTTCCAAAGGAAAAACAACTTTAGATAATCCCAACTGCGCTGACATATCCTTTCCAGAGTTTCATTCAGTACTTCAAAGAATTGTAAAATGAGACAATTTGCGGTAATTGGTGATCCCATCGAACATAGCTTAAGTCCTATCTTACATGGTGAAATTTTTCGTCAACTTGGAATAGATGCTAAATATCAGAAATTCCACGTCTCTAGCAATTCTTTAGATTCATTTATGTCCAAAAATACTTTTGATGGACTAAATGTTACTCTTCCTCATAAAGAAAAAATTATAAATTATTTGGATGATTTGGATACTTCAGCATATTCAATTGGAGCTGTGAATTGCATTTTTGATAATATCGGATATAATTCTGATTGGATAGGATTTTTGAGAGCAATGAAAATTAATAGTATTGAATTAGAAGGAAAATCCTGTTTGATTATTGGGGCTGGTGGCGTTGCGAGATCAGTTGCTTATGCATTAATTATGGCTCGTGTCGCATCTATTAATGTGAGGAATAGATCTAAAGATCGAGAAAAAAACCTTATGATGTGGATTAAAGAGAAATTTCCAAATAATACCAACAATCCTTTTATATCATATGAGGCTATAATTAATTGCACCCCAATTGGAATGTGGCCAAATACTGAAAGTGTCCCCTCAAGTAAAAAAATGATTGAGAAGGCTTCAATTTTAGTAGACACGATCTATAACCCAACTGAAACCCAATGGCTTAAAGAAGGGAAAAAGTATGGAGCAAAAACTTTAGGAGGTTTAGATATGTTTATTGCACAAGGTCTAGCATCTGCTGATATATGGTTCCAAGAAAAAATTTCAGAAAAAATTGATCCAGTTAAAATCAGAAAAGAATTGGAGTTAGAACTATGTTAGCACGTATAAAGTTTCTTACGTCTGGTGAATCTCATGGCCGAGGTCTCTTAGGAATTATTGACGGCTTACCCGCTGGTCTTGAAATTGATGAGGATTATATCAGAATTCAACTTGCAAGGAGACAAATGGGTTATGGTAGAGGCGGTAGAATGAAGATTGAAAAAGATCATGCCGAGATCTGGAGTGGAGTTCGGCATGGAAAGACACTCGGTTCACCCATTGGATTACTTGTGCATAATCGTGATTGGGAAAACTGGACAAAGAAAATGTCCGTGGAGCCCATAGAAGACAAAATAAAAAAAGTTACTCTCCCTCGCCCTGGACATGCTGATCTTGTTGGTGTCCAAAAATATGGTTTCGATGATATAAGGAATGTTCTTGAGAGATCTTCAGCAAGAGAGACCACCATGAGGGTTGCATTAGGATCAGTATGCAGGAAACTTCTTGAAGAAACTGGAATTAATATTTGCAGTAGAGTCACTAAGATTCATGATGTAGAAGATGAAACACCTCTCCCCTCAAAACTGAAGACTAAAGAAATAAACAAAGTAGCTGACGAATCACCTGTTCGTTGTCTTAACTCTGATGTAGAAAAAGATATGATAAAAGTGATCTCTCAAGCTAAGGAATCAGGAGATTCTGTGGGCGGAGTTTTCGAAGTAATTGCCACAGGTCTTCCTTATGGGCTAGGATCATATACGCAATGGGACAGAAAATTACATGCCCGCATATCAGCACTAATGCTAAGTATAAATGCCTTCAAAGGAATCGAAATTGGTGGAGGTTTTGTTGGTTCAGCAAAATTTGGAAGTGAAGTGCATGATGAAATCGGATGGAATGGGAATAGTTATATTAGACACTCCAATAATGCTGGCGGAATTGAAGGTGGAATGAGCAATGGTCAGCCAATAGTCCTCAGTTTAGCAATGAAACCTATTCCAACTTTAATTAAACCTTTAAAATCAGTGGATATCCATTCCAAAAAAGAAAAAGACGCCCATAAAGAACGAACAGATTCCTGTGCCGTTCCTGCTGCATCAGTTGTAGCTGAAAGCATGCTTTGTTTTGCAATTGCAGATACAATGCTAGAAAAATTTGGAGGAGATTCAATAGAACAATTGGTTTCACATTTAGAAGTATCTGGAAAATATTAACATTCTGCAGTTATGGAATTGCACTCAAAAAATATTTATTTAATAGGAATGATGGGTTGTGGAAAATCAACAGTTGGGAAATTGCTCGCAAAGAATTTGGGTGTTTATTTTGCTGATATTGATTTTGAAATAGAAATGAAAAAAGGGGAAACAATAACAGAAATTTTTTCGAATGAGGGTGAAACTCATTTCAGAAATTTAGAAACCCAAGCATTGAAATCGACGAAAAATTCCATTGTTGCATGTGGAGGTGGAATAGTGTTGAGAAAAGAAAATAGAACTTTCTTGCGTTCAAATGGTATCGTTATACTTCTAATCGCCTCTTTGGATGAACTTTTCCGTAGGATATCTGATTTTAGTACTAGACCACTATTAAATAAATCTAAAGATGCTAAAGAAACTTTAAGACATATTTGGGATACACGGAAAACCAATTACAAGAGTATTGCTAATCATACAATTTTAACAGATGGACTTACGCCTGAACAAGTTTGTAATATTATAACAGATAAAATTCTTTAATGCATCAAATTAATGTCAAATTAGGAAAACGATCTTATCCCATTCATGTAGAACATGGACTTGTTGGGAAAGTATCCAAAATTTTAAACAAAGATGATTTTGGTCAGCAATGGATAATTGTTTCTCAACAAAAATTAATGAATCTATATGGTAATAAGTTAACCTCTGATTTAAATAAGGTCGGCTTCAATTGTAAAAGTATAATAATCCCTGATGGAGAAGAAGCAAAAAATCTTTTTGAATTTGAAAAAATTATTAAAAAAATGATTGAATTTAAATGTGATCGTAAAACTTCTTTAATTGCACTTGGTGGAGGTGTTGTAGGAGATGTTTCAGGATTTGTAGCAGCAAGTTTTCTTAGAGGAATAAATTATTATCAAATACCAACAACTCTTCTTGCTATGGTAGATTCAGCTATTGGTGGAAAAACAGGAATCAATACACCAGCTGGAAAAAATCTTGTTGGATCTGTCTACCAACCAAAAGCCGTTCTTATTGATTCAAATTTCCTTAAATCATTGCCAAAAAAAGAAGTTCGTTCAGGATTAGCTGAAGTTATAAAATATGGTGCTATTAGAGATATAGATTTCTTTAACAAGGTTTCTTTATGGTTAGATAATCTTAGTACTTTTCCTTATGACGATGCTATTGCTGAATGTTGTGTAATAAAAGGAAATATTGTTGCTGAGGATGAATATGAAGGTGGAATTCGTCGTCTCTTAAATTTTGGCCACACTATTGGGCATGCCCTCGAGGCTCAATTAGGATATGGTGAAATTCGACATGGAGAGGCTATTTCCTATGGTATGCAATGTGCTGCTTTAATTTCAGAAAGGATGGGTTTCTTACATGAAGATGAACGTTTACTGCTATCTTCTACAATTAAAAAGCTGTTTTTACCCACTCTTCCAAAAGTAGATAAAAATAGATTGATGAAATTTTTAAAAGTTGATAAAAAATGGGATAATGGAAGGTTACATTTCGTGTTACTTAATCAATTAGGAAATGCTTTTCTATCAACGGATATAACAGAACAAATTATTTATGAATCTCTGACTGAGTTAAAATGAAAATTTTAGTTTTAAATGGACCAAACCTAAATCTACTTGGTATACGAGATCCAGAAGTTTATGGATATGAATCATTAAATGATCTAGAAAACTGGCTTAACAAACAACCTGAAACAGATAATTGTACATTATCTTGGTTTCAAACTAACCATGAAGGTCATTTAATTGATAAAATCCACAGTGTAATAGGTAATAATACTGATGGTATAATAATTAATCCAGGAGCTCTTACTCATTACTCTTATGCATTAAGAGATGCTATTGATTCAGTTGAAATTCCAACCGTTGAAGTTCATCTTAGTAATATTTATGCTCGCGAAGATTTCAGAAAAAAATCTGTTATTAAAGATGTCTGTATTGGTCAGTTGACAGGCTTAGGGAAAAAAGGTTATCTTCAGGGATTTCAAATGCTTTTGAAATATCTAAATCGATAGTAATAATATATAGATTCTAAATTTTATATGATAAGTAAGGAATATAATTATGCCTAATCAAGATGAAAATCGTGTAAAAAACTTGGACAAAAATGAAAAAGACTCTTTATCAATAATAACCTGTGATATGGAAGGAAGAATTGAAACATTTGGTAAAGGCGCTGAAGAGATTTTTGGATATACTGCAGAAGAAGTAATTAATAAGAAACGAGTTTCAATATTCTCTCCTGGGAATGTAGTCCTAGGACATATAAATAAATGGTTAAATACCGCAAGCAAGAATGGTGAATTCCAAACCAACACTACTTTTGTACATAAAGATGGAAATCAAATTCCAGCATATATAAGAATTACACCAACCTTTAGTACTTCACGAGGTAAAAAAAAACAGATTGGTTTTTGTGGACAAACACGAGTATTAAAAGACGCTGATCCAGCAGAAACAATGCCTAAGGATCCTTGGTGGCTTAAATTATTATCATTTTTGGTAATTACAAGACTTCCATTCCTTTCAGCTACATGGATTCCAGTTATCCTTGCTTCAGCTTGGGCTCAAAATAATCAATTAGTTATTGGAACCTTTAAATGGGAACTTTTTGGCATAATATTTTTAGGTGCCTCTTTTTTGCATCTAGCTGCTAATACTTTTAATGATTATTTTGATTGGAAGTCTGGTACCGACAAAATAAACAATGATTATTTCTTACAATATTCAGGTGGTTCTAGATCCTTAGAACTTGGTATAATAAGCGAAAAGGGACTTTTTAAATTAGCATTTTCTTTTCTTATCCTATCTTCTTTCTGTGGAGCTCTTTTGATTTTTGGACCATGGAGTGTTGGAATTGATCTTACATGGTATGGATTAGCTGGAATTCTTGGAGGTTTTTGTTATACCGCCCCACCTTTCAGACTTTCTGGACGACGAGGTCTTGGTGAGCTATCTATTGGCCTTCTATTTGGTCCAGTCTTAACCATGGGAACTGTTTTTGCTCTAACGGGAGTTCATAGTTGGGAGGCCTTTGTTGTAGGAATTCCTATTGGTCTATTGACTACAGCTATACTTTGGATAAATCAATTTCCTGATACTCCTTCAGATATTGCTAGTGGTAAAGTTCACCTTGTCGCAACATTAGGTATACGGAACGCTAGATGGGGCTACATCGCTCTTATGATTACAAGTTTTATTACTACAATCTATCTATATTCCTCAGATATTACTAGTAAGGGGATACTCTTATCACTTCTAGCAATCCCTGGAGCCGTGTTTCTTTCCTATAAAGTATTCCATGATTATGAAAAAAGAAAATTGTCGAGTACATGTGCAAAAACTATTTATTTCCAAATGTTAACAGGAATATTGATGACTCTTGGGATTTTATTTTTCTAGTAAAAGCTTTTCTTCAAATGTCGCATTTCTGGTTTTAAATAAGTTAAAAATGCTGGTAATACGAAAAGATCCGCTATTAGAGCTCCAAACATTGTAATAGCTGCAAGAAATCCAAAATCTCTAGTAGGTAAGAAATTAGAGGTAACCATTATTAGAAATCCAGCTGAAAGAATAAGAGATGTAGATATAATTGCCTTACCCGTAGTTAACAAAGTTTTTTCATTTGCTATTTTATAATGACCACTGTTGGAAAATAACTCTTGTCTAAATCGTACTAAAAAATGTATAGTGTCATCCACGGCAATGCCATAAGCAATAGCAAAAGTCATTGCTGTAGTAGTACGTAATTTTATATTAAAAAATCCCATTACTCCTGCCATTATTAATAAAGGTATAAAATTAGGAATCATCGAAATAATAGCAACCTTAATACTTTTGAATAGTAGAAGAATTAAAATAAATATGACTACAAAAGCAATCAAAAAACTGACTACTAAATTAGCAACAAGATATTGATTTGTTTTTAATCCCATTAGAGTTGTACCAGTTAGCTCTATATCAAAATAAGCGGGAAGATTTTTTCTTGCCCAATGCATTATTTCATCTTCAATCTCTTTTGCTCTTAGAGATGTTACATTACTAATTCTACCTGTTAAACGAGCACTTGAGTAATCAAAATTAACCAGTGTTTTAAATTTTTCTTCTTGTAAAAAAATGTATTGAGATATCAAATTTTTAGTTTCAGGTATATGGTAAAATTCTTTTTTTCCTTCGTGAAATGCTTGATTAATCTCCTTTAAGTAATCTATTATTGAAATCATTTTACCTATTTCAGGAACATGAGAAATTTTATCTTGAAGTTTAGCAATAGCATGGAGATTCTTTGGATCTTTTATCCCATTTTGAAAAGGAGTTCCATTATCGTTTACAGTCACAACTACTTCGAATGGCATCACCGAGCCCATTCTTTCTTCCATAAAAGTCATATCTTGATAGAGCTTATTATTTTTTGAAAGGTCTTCCAAAAGGGATGAGTGAGGGTCAACTTTTAAAGCAAAAAATGAAAAAGTGAAAATAAGAATTAATGATGATAAAATAATTGATTTTTGATGATTGTTATTTAACCGAACAATCCACTTTAACAATCGATGTCGGAAGTTTAATGAACCTAATTTAAGCCTTCTTCGTGATGGTTTTTTTAGAACCATTAACATTGATGGAATAAATGTTATTGATACTAAAAAAGCTAAGAATACAGATGTACAAACTATTGCACCAAATTGCCGAATCATTGTGATATTAGTACTTATCAAAGAAAGAAAACCTAAACCTGTAGTCAAACTCGTTAGGAAAATTGCTAACCCTATTTTTTTTATCGTAAGTCTTATCGATTCTCTCTTAGAATTTCCATTTAATAAGTTCTCTTGAAATTTCAACATAATATGAATCGAATCGGCAACACCTATAATTAGGATAAGGGTTGGTACTATATAAGTAACAATATTAATTGTTAATCCAAGAATTCCCATTAAACCTAATACCCATAAAACAGTAATAAATACAGCTGTAAATGGAAGAAGCACTCCACTTAAGTTCCTAAATAAAAAGAAAAGAGTTCCAAAAAGAACAAATGATACTGGGAAAAAAAATCGAGTAAAATCATTCAACATATACTCTACATAACGAGTTCTAAGAATTGGAATCCCTGCTTCATACCATTTCCAGGTTGTTTTATTAGTAATTTTACTAATTTTATCTACTATTTTTTTCCTGTCATCATGGTTATTTACTATATCATCTAATTCCAATAAAATCGTAGCTATACTGCCATCAGAAGAAATCAGATTGTTTATAATTGGAGGAGAATTCATTATACGTTTTTTTTTGTTATTCAGTGAATCATTAGAAAAAGGAATATTATTGTACGGAATTTCTAGAATAAGATCTTCGCCAGGTTTAAAAAATTCTAAATTCGTTAAAGAAGTTACTTTAGAGATACCACTTATAGCATTTAGCTTATTAGTAAGTCGCTTAATAGTTAAGAGATTGGAATAATTAAAAGGATCATCAGAATCATAAGCCAAATAGATAAGATTGTCCTCATGACCGAACTCATCTTGAAATTTGAAATATTCATCTACTTTAAGATCATTAATAGGATAAAGATTCTCAATAGTAAAATCAAATTTTACCTGAGTTGAAGCAAAGATTGATATAATTGAAATAATAGATATAATAAATAAGATTCGAATAGGGTGATCTATCTGAAAATTAATCACCCTGTCCAAGGCTAATTTCAAAATCTATTTTTTCTCTCGAGTTAAAATACTTATGGTAATAAGTAAAAATAGTGAAATAGTAATTGCAGGCAATACTTCATCAAGATTTTCATATAATTTTGTTGGTATAATCCTTTGAATAAAGTTTGCCTCTTTCCAAAGAAGAGTAACAATAATTCCAGATAAAATCGAAGAAATTGCACCTTGTTTTGTTACACCTTTCCAAAAAAAGGCAGCAAAAAGAGATGGAGTAATAGAAGCACCATAAATAGTAAAAGCATATAGTGATTTTTCAAAAATTGTCGTTGACTGGGCAAAAATTAGTGAAACAAAATATGCGATAATGCCAAGGAGAAGAACAACTATTCTACTTAGAATTATAATCTGTCTATCACTAGCATTAGGATTAACATATTGTAAATAAACATCACGAACAATCGAGTTTGATGGAACTAATAAAAATGAATCCGCCGTTGAAATTATCATACCAACAATTGTTGTCATCATTATAGCACCTAAAAAAGCGGGCAAAAGAGTATGTGAAGCATATATAAGAACATATCTTCCTGATTCAGCTTCTGGGATCATACTTGAGCTAACCCAAGCAGATGCAATTATTAAAAGCTCAGCAATAAGCACGGCAAAAACGAGAACAAAAGTTGCAACTGTTGCTCCTTTTGCATCTCTACTGGCTGAAAACCTCTGATACATATTTGCGTCACCAAGAACAAGAAGAAAAGCTGGAAGACAAAAATTTAATATTTCTAACGTTGAAAATACACCGAAGAATCTCATGTGATCATGATTCCCCATACTTAAAAATGCTTGTTCCATACCATCAATTCCCCCAGCCTTTAACCAAAGTATTGGTAAAGCTATTAATAGACAAATAAGCATAATTATTCCATTTGCAAAATCAGTATAAGCTACACTGAGTAAGCCAGCTAATAGCGTATATATTATGATAAAAGTAGCTGCTATTATAGTTGAAGACTCTAGGCTAAGCAGTGGAGTTCCAGCACTATTTGTAAGTACAGTCATAAGTACAGCCCCGCCTGCATTATATTGATAACTAACAATCACCATATATGAAATTACAAGAGCTATAAGACTAAGTATTCTCGCGGAAGGTCCATAACATTCACCAAATATTTCAGGAACTGTTATCTTTTCAAATTTTCGGACTTTTCCAGCTATTCTTGTTAACATTAATATTCCAAGAGCACCTCCAATAGGTAGGATGAAAGATGCTATACCAGTTTCATAAGTCTTTCCAGCATTACCTAGTATAGATCCAGTTCCCATCCATGTTGCAAGCATTGTTCCCACTAACACCCAAGGTGTTAGTGATCTACCAGCAACCGCAAAATCAATTTGATTCTTAACTTTTCTAGATTTATAGATACCTAGACTTAAAAGAAAAAGTAGATACGAGATAATAATAATTATATGTAACATAAATATTCCAAAATAAACTACCTTCTTTGAAGACTATAACTTAGTTTAACCTTGCAACCACCTATTAAATTAGTTCCTCATCCAAGTAATTACAATAGCTAGGTCTTGTCTAGAGATAGATATTCAGTTAATTTTTCTTCCTAATCATGAGTAAAATAACCTTAATAAATGGAGCATTTGTAATTCTTATGCTCTCTATCGGATGCCAATCAACTGAGGATAAGAAAATGAATAAACTTGGAGGTGAAAAAAGCCCCTATCTACTTCAACATAAAGATAATCCTGTTAACTGGTACCCTTGGGGAGAGGAAGCGTTTAAAGCTGCTAAGGATGAAGACAAACCCATATTCCTTTCAATTGGCTATTCTACCTGTCATTGGTGCCATGTAATGGAACATGAATCTTTTGAGGATAGTACTGTTGCTGAATTAATGAACAATTATTTCATTAATGTGAAAGTTGACAGAGAAGAAAGACCAGATATTGACAACATATATATGACAGTATGCCAAATGATGACAGGTAGTGGAGGATGGCCACTAACCATCGCAATGACACCTGATAAACGTCCTTTTTTTGCTGGAACATATTTCCCAAAAGAAAGTCGATTTCAAAGAATAGGAATGTTAGATCTAATACCAAAACTTGGAAAAATGTGGGACGAAGATCGAGAAAAAATCTTAGAATCAGCTAATGAAGTTGTTTCTCATCTTCAAAATTCCTTTTCACCTTCAGGAACTGAAGAATTAAATGAAGATATTTTTAATAGTGCTTTCTCTCAATTTTTACAGAGGTTTGATAATGAAAATGGTGGTTTTGATAGTAGAATGAAGTTTCCTATGGCTCATAACCTATCATTTTTATTAAGATACCACAAACGTACTAATGATCCGGACGCTTTAATGATGGTAGAAAAAACATTAGAAGCTATGAGAAAAGGTGGCATTTATGACCAAATAGGCTTTGGTTTTCATCGTTATTCAACAGATAGAGAATGGCTATTACCTCACTTCGAAAAAATGCTTTATGATCAAGCTATGAATGCAATAGCATATCTTGAAACATTCCAAGTTACCAAGAAAGAAATCTATCAAACTACAGCTAGAGAGATTTTTAGTTATGTTTTGAGAGATATGACATCCCCTGAAGGTGGGTTTTACTCAGCTGAAGATGCCGATAGTGATGGTGAAGAAGGTAAATTTTATGTTTGGACCACTAAAGAAATCAATGAGATTTTAGGAAATGATGATGGCAATCTTTTCACTGAAATATATAATTTTAATGAAAATGGTAATTTTAAAGAAGAATTAACAGGCCAATTTACAGGAAATAATATTCCACACATTAGTAGAACAATTGAAGAAATAGCCCAATCAAAAGGTATAGACGAAAGAAAACTGACTTTAAAATTAAATGAACTAAGAAAAAAATTATTTCAAAAAAGAAAAGATCGTATACATCCTCTAAAGGATGATAAAATTCTTACTGATTGGAATGGACTAATGATAGTCGCTTTGGCCAAAGGAGCTCAAATATTAGATGACTCTACTTATGCACTCTCAGCAAAAAAGGCAGCTGATTTTGTAATTAGCAAACTCAAAGAAAAAAATGGACGCTTGCTTAAACGTTATCGGAACGGAGAAGCATCCTTACCTGCTCATCTTGAGGATTATGCTTTTTTTTCATGGGGTTTACTTGAATTATATGAAGCAACTTTTGATATAAAATATCTTGTGGAAGCTATAAAACTAACAAATTTGATGGTAGACCTATTCTGGGATAAAGTTAATAGTGGGTTCTATTTCACAGCTTATGATGGGGAAAAACAAATTGTTAGAACTAAAGATCTATATGATGGTGCCATACCATCCGGCAACTCTGTAGCAGCTATGGTTTTACTTCGATTAGGACGTATTACTGCTAATACAAAATATGAGGAAATGGCATTTGATATAGGTAAAGTATTCTCTGAAAAAATTGCTCAATCCCCGACTGGTTATACTCAATTACTATCCGCAATTGATTTTGGAATTGGTCCATCATTTGAAATAGTAATAGTTGGTGATCGCAATAAAAATGATACACAAACTATGTTAAAATATATTCAAGAGTCATTCATCCCTAATAAAGTTCTTATTTTGAAGCCCTCAGACTTACAGGCAAAAGAAGTGGTTCGTATTGCGCCATTTACTGAAACACAAGTTTCAATTTCGGGAATGGCAACTGTTTACGTATGCCAAAATTATAGTTGCAAAACCCCAACAACTGATATCAAAGAAATGATTAAATTTCTACAATGAAATCGTCTTTTTCAAAAAGACTTGGCGAATTACTTGCTCATTTACAAGACTTATTTGACTCATTACTTCATTTTGGTTTCAAAAGAGTGTCAGAATCAGAAAAAAATAATAAATCGAAAAATAAAAAATTTAATAAATTCCTCAAGTTCTTAGGAGAAATAGGTCAATCATATTTTAATAAATATGATGAATTAAAAACTAAAAATAATGGTTCACCAAATCATGATAAATGATTTTTTATGGTAAAAAATTTTCTCGGACTGGTACCGGTATTCTTGGAACCTACAATCAGATCAATTGGGAACTGAACTTCAGGTGAGAAAAGCAGGCCTTCTCTAAAATTTAGGGTAAAGGAAACTTGACTTGTCTGAGAGGTGCCCACCGTAAAAAATACGTGTTCCAAGAATGCCCATGTCCGTGGAACTGAATGAAAAAATAGTCCTAACCATTTCTAGATAGTTTTAATATTTTTCTAATCATAGACCTTTGTCCACGAATTTTTAGTTTCACAATATTTGGTTCGTAATTCTGTTCTATTACTTCTACATGATCAAAAACCGAGGCTATTTCTTTTCCAGATGATGCAGAGAATGTAACTACAGCCGTTTGATAAGAGCTTTCAATTTTTGTCTTAATATTATCAAAAACATTGTCAATCATTAATTTATTTTTTGCTGAGATGAAAATAGCTTCTTTAAATCTCTCTTGTATAGCTATTAGCTCGCTTCTTTCAAGTAAATCGATTTTATTTATAACAATTAAACTTTCATTTTTGTGAGCACCAATAGAGTTTAATACCTCATTTACTGTTTGAAGTTGAACATTTAAAAATTTAGAACTAGCATCTAAAACAATTAATAATAAATCTGAATCAATAGCTTCTTTTAGGGTACTCTTAAAAGAAGCAACAAGACCATGTGGAAGTTTTCGTATAAATCCTACAGAATCACTTAATAGCACCTCCTTTTTTCCCCCTATTTGAAGTGACCTAATAGTAGTATCAAGAGTTGCAAAAAGCTTATTTTTTATATAAACATCTGCTCCTGTAAGTGCATTAAGTAAAGTAGATTTTCCAGCATTTGTATAGCCAACTAAAGATACCCTAAATTTATTTCTCCTAAATCTGCTTTGAGTCTCTCTTTCTTTTTCAATTCCATTAATCTCCATTTTTAATTTTGATATCCTATTTCTAATTAGCCTTCTATCTACTTCAATTTGAGTTTCACCAGCACCAGCCCGTACTCCTATTCCACCCATCTGTCTTTCTAGATGTGTCCACATTCGAGTTAAGCGAGGAAGAAGATACTCGAGTCTAGCAAGTTCAACTTGAGTTTTTGCTTCTCTAGTACGAGCATGTTTTGTAAAAATTTCTAATATTAATGCTGTTCTATCAATTACCTTAATGTCCTTACTTAACTTATGATAGTTTCTAACCTGTGTAGGGGATAATTCATCATCAAAAATGATGATATTTACTTTTAAAGCTATAGCTTTTTCTATGATTTGTTCAGCCTTACCCTTTCCTATAAAATATTTTGGACTTATTCTAGAGATCTTTTGAGTAAACCGTCCTATTGTTTTTACACCAGCCGTTTCAGCTAATAGTTCAAGCTCATCAAGGTTGTCATCAATATTTTCTTTAGAAATAGAATTTGTAAGGACTCCAACGATGAAAGCTTTATCATTGTTAATAAGATTATTTTCTCCTAACTCCATCATTGTTTTATTCTACCAACCCAAGTTTCTAATAATAATAAAATAAATGCACATAATATAAAAATGTGCCAAAGTTCAGTTCCCTTACGCACCTGATCAACTGCTAATACAGGATCTTCTATCGGTAAAATTATCCTTACAGCATTATTATTTACAAACTTCTCAAGTTGATGCTCTGCCAACCTATTAAAAGGATCTTCAGTTGAAGGAATATTTGCAATGAAAGATGTGTATTTTTCTTTCCCTAAAAATACTGAATAAATTCCTACTGATTCAATTTCCTCTATTTGAATATTTTCTAGACTATAATTAGGAATAATTTTGGTCTCAGTTCCATTAGGTGATTTAATAAGAATCTCTTTAGAAAGATGTTCCCTTGGTATAGGTAAAATTAGTGTATCTCCTACACTGACATCTAAATCAATGTTTACTTGAGAACTTAAATATATTAAGATTCGATGAAGCAATGGAATAAACATGGGCTTCAAAGGGAAATTAGTCCATTCTAAGTTGGGTGGTATAGAAAATATAAGAAGGCGGCCAGATCCTAATTCTTTTTCAAATAATAATGGTTTATGATTAGACAAAAGGAGTAATTCTTTCCATTTTCCAAATGGATTAAAATTTGCATGTGAATAAACCTGAGGTAATTCATTATTTATATTTGTAGATGGAAATTCAAAAAAAAGAGGATGATTTATATCCAATTTATCTACAAAATAGAAACTCTCTTTTGAAAGTCTATTGACACCAGAATATAGCCCTATATTGTTTTCTTCAAGCCAATTGTATGAATCTCCTTCATTAGTATCTCCAAGAAATATAACTCCTGAACCACCATCAATAATAAACTCAACAAATGCATTAGATTCTGTAAAATTTAGTTCCGAAGGTTCTACAAGGAATACAACATCATTATTAAAAAAAGTGTTACCAATTGCACCATATTCATTTTCTTTAATTTCAACAAATTCCATCGATTCATTTAAAGATGAAATACCCATTTCTAATATCGAAAGGTCATTTGTCGTTTTTTGAAGAATCAAACATTTTATTTTTTCTATCATCTCGAATTGAAAAAATCTACGATTATCAAAATTGAATTCATCTTCGGGTATTTCTACTAAACCATGATTAATACCTGATAGCCCAGTAAATGCCTTAAAAGTGAAATTTTTTTCATCAAATGCTTGAAAATCTGAAACAACTTGACCAACTCTTGAATCGCCTAAAAATAGTTGTACAGCTATATCTTCATCTATACTATCACCATTCTTAGAGATAAATGTCTCAATTGAAATAAGCTGATTTGGCATTTTCAAAAGGGTACTAACTCCAGCATTCTCTATTTTTAAATTGTTTTCTATTGCTAATTGCGGGAATAGATACATCCTCCAATTATTTTTTGAAGAAAAACCCCATTGACTTAGATCTGTAACTGGGAAATCACTGAAAATATAAATTTCATGGTTCGCAACTGGACCTGAATCTCTTTCAGCTTGATCTGAGATTGCGATTGCTGAATCTACAGCCATCCATAATTTATCGGGTCCATAAGACAGAGGTATTGATTCCAATATTTTTCTAATTCTTTCTATTGAATTAGTTTTTTCTGACGATAGTTGTTTAAAAGGTGAAGTTTGATAAATATCAAAAATTATTTCTCCTTCTAAATTATCAAAAACTGTTAACGCAGATCCTTTTGATTTTTCTAGAAGTGTTGAACCATCAATATTTGCTCCCATACTAACGGAGTTGTCAATTACAATGGCAATTCTTGTTGTTTGCCCTAGATTACTAGCCAATGAAAAATAACCTTGTTTAACGGGCCTAGAAAAAGCGAATACAAGCATAATAATTATTAAAGTTCGAATTATTAAAAGCAAAATCTGACGAAATTTCAATTTCCTAATTGTATCATGTTCAAGTTGTTTAATGAATCTAACTGTACTAAAAGGAACTTGTTGTGTATGCCTAGTACTTATAAGATGAATCACTATTGGAATTATAGCAGCAAAAAGACCCCAAAGAATTGATGGTATTAGAAAACTCAAGGAATTAAATGAAAAAATGAAAGTGTTGTTGCAACAGACAGTGGAATCATCAAATTATCATCTACTGGAGAAGGAAACAATTCTATTATGGTTGCAACTATTGCCGCCATTATAGAACCCAATCTATATAAATCTGGTAATAGCGTAGCTAGACTGATAGCGACAACAAAAAATGTTGCAGTTCCTTCAATAGTCTTATCATAAATTATTTTTTTTCCCCATTTTTTACCAATAAGTGCTGCTGTAGCATCAGCCAAGGATAAAGTGAGCATTGCAAAAATTGCTATGCTTTTTTCAAAAATTAGTATAGTTAAAAAGCTTGATATAAAAATTGAAGTGGCCCCAGTAAGCTTATTACTTTCTGAAGCTCTTACAATTGGGCCAAAAAAAATCTTAAACAAATTTTTGAACGTTAATAGATTCATCCTAAGTATTTCTGCAACCAGAAATATCACACTCAAAGCACCTAGCAACCATAACATTTCAACTCTTGAAAAAAAGGTGTAATAGAGTAAAGGGAAAATTGAAGACCCAAAATGAATTAATTTTCTTATCAATTCTCTTTTATAATTCATGGTTTCTTATTTGATTCAGACAACTGGTTATAGATATCATTAAGATCTAAGATACTAACAGTTAAATCAATAGAAGCTGTTTTATCAATAATAGTACCAGATACAATAGATTGATCTAAAATTGTATAAGGTACGAGATCCTCATTTTGACGGTAAGTTACATGACCTAAGGATAAACCAGACTCAATCAATAATAATTTTGCTTTTTCAAGACTTAAACCAAAAAGATTTGGGACTTGAAAAAAATTGGGAGGTTTACCCTTACTAATTATTACAGTTAATCCGCTTCCTCGTCGGAGATAATCACCTGATCTAGGATATTGCCATCTTATAACATCAGCTGGTATCTCTGCATCAAATTCCGAAATAAGTGAATCAATTTTCAATCCTATTTCACTAAGCTCAAGTTTTCCACTTCTGATTGATTTCCCTAATAAATCAGGTACAAGCACCATTCTTTCTCTTTCAGCAATTGTTAAATGAACAGTACGACCAGGTTTAACACGCCTCATAGGATCTGGATATTGATCTATAACAGTCCCAGCTGAATAATTACTTGTATATTTAACATCACCTCTTTTAGCAAAAAAGCCTTCTAGTTCAAGACTGGATTTTGCTTTATCAAAAGACATACCAATAACATCAGGAAGGTAACGATCACTACCTTCTCGAACATAAAAAGGAAGAATTATTTTATCTAAAAATAATATACCTATCGTACCAATAATCAATATTACAGCAAAATATCGAATAAGGATATTCATGAATTCCTCTTTAAAATTACACCAAAAACGCCATCTATCCCATGTTCAGGAGGAAATGTTGATAAAGCACCTCTCTTATCTATAAAATTTTTAGATACCCTCTTATTAGCATTAAGAATTGAAAAATTTGAATTTTTTTCAAGAAATTCATCAATTATATTCCAATTCTCCTCTGGTTCAAGAGAACAAGTAGCATAAACAAGTTCTCCAGTATATTTAACAAAATTAATACAATGGGATAAAATATTTTTTTGAATTTTTACCATTTCCCGAATATCACTTTTTTTCCTACGCCATCTTAAATCAGCACGCTTACCCATAACTCCTGTACCAGTACATGGAGCATCTACTAATACAAAGGAAGCTTTAGGGAAATTATCGATAGTAGCATCCTTCTCTCCACAGAAAATTGAATTTAGTCCTAATCTATTTACAGTATTTTTCAAAAGTCTTACTCTATCTGGATTAATATCATAAGCATAAAAAATTCCTTTATTTTTCAATTTTTCAGCAATAGCACAAATTTTCCCTCCAGGAGCAGCACATACATCAAGAACTGTATCACCTTGTTTTGGTTTAATAAGAGAAGCAATTAAACCCGATGAAACGTCCTGAAATGAAAAATCACCCTTAAAAAACTGATGACTATTCATGAGTTTGGAAGTTTCCTTTATTAAGTAATACTCAGGGAGAATTTCATTTTTTTTCCAAAAAATATTTTCTTTACTCATTGAATTTTCCAATTCAATTTGATTCGTTCTATAAGAATTCATTCGAATTGTGATAGTTGGCATTTGATTATTCCATAAACATAGTTTTTCTGTTTCTTCCCAGCCAAAATAATTAATCCAACGTTTCATTAGCCATTTAGGATGAGAGAGTAAAGCTGATGACTTAGTTAATGATAGAGATGATGATGGTTTTTCAATTATTGAAGAAATATTTGTCCGAACTTTTCGAAGAAGAGCATTTGTTAAACCAGCTGGCCCTTTCCCTCTCTTTCTCTTAATCAAATTAACGGCTTCATTTACTGCGGCAAAATCTGGTACATGATCTCTGAAAAGAATTTCATAAACTCCTAACCTCAATGCATTCTTTAATGTGGGATCAGCGCTTCTATAGTGACCCATAAATAGGGAAGTAATTACATAATCCAGAAATGATCGCTGCCGCATTATTTCCTGAACAAGGTGTGTAATTTCAGATCTATATTTTCTATTTAATATATTTGAATCAAAATATTTTTCATATATAGATGAGAGTCTAAATCTTTCTTTATCAAAATGATCGAGTATTGCAACAGCATGAGCTCTAATTGATAATTTTTCACTCAAAATAGTCACCATTATATACGTTTGTTCCATTAAGAAATTGACTACCTGTCATACGTTTTTTTCCTTCAGGATGTATTTCTTCAATAATCACACTACCTGAACCACATTGAACCATTAAAGATGACTTCTTTACCACCTTCAAATTTCCTGGAAATCCATATTCTTCAAATGAAAGTGAAACTTTATAAATCCCCAATCTTTGTTTACCAAGTTTGGTGTAAGCTCCCGGAAAGGGTGATAATGCGCGAATTTTGTTTTTTATTTCCACATTAGTCCTAGTCCAATCAATTTTTCTATCAGTTGAATTAATTTTTGGCGCTTTAGACTCTCCATATTTTTCTTGAGATTTACTTGATTGAAATCCAGAAGATATCAAATTAATAGTCTTCAGGATCAAATCAGCACCAATAAAAGATGCTCTCATAGATAAATCACCTGAATCATCGTCAGGAAAAATAAGTAATGGAGTTGTTAATAAAATATCTCCAGCATCAACTTTGTTAGATATGTAAAATGTTGTAATACCAGTTGAATTTTCACCATTCATTATTGCATGTTGAATTGGTGCGGCTCCTCTATATTTTGGGAGAAAAGATGGATGTAAATTTATTGATCCAAATTTCGGGATTTGAAAAACATACTGAGGTAATATTTTGAAAGCAATAACTACAAATATATCAGCATTTATTTCAGAAAGTTCATTAAAAAATTGCGCATTATTCATTGAGTATGGCTGTATTAGTTTTAAACCTAATTTAGAAGCTTTGTTTGCAACCGGCAAACCTGATATTATTCTTCCTCTACCTTTTGGTCTATCAGGAGAACTAACTACAGCAACTACATCATGTCTTGAATTATTAAGCACGTCAAGAGAAGGAACCGCAAAATCGGGATTTCCCATAAAAACGATGCGTAGTGATTTCAAATTTTTATAAACTGATTAACTAAGAATCAATTTGATCCTAAGTTTTTTAACTGGGTCTTTATACGATTTCTTTCAACTAAATTAGCATAATCAATGATTAATTTCCCTGCTATGTGATCCATTTCATGTTGGATTACCCTTGCCATAAGGCCAGAGAATTCTTTTTGGTGACTATTACCCTTAATATCTTGATATGAAAAAATTATTCTTTCTGATCTAGTAATATTTACTTGAATGCCAGGGATACTAAGACAACCTTCATCCATTGAAACACTCCCTGAGCTCTCTAAAATATTACCATTTACAAATGCAATTGGTGGATAACTCTCATCCGAATGTGAGATATCAATCACTATTAAATTTAGATTTAAACCAATTTGATTGGCCGCTAACCCAATTCCTTCTAATTCATACATAGTGTCAAACATATCAGTTATAATATTATTTATGGATTTCCAGTCTTTAACTGTATCTAGTACTTTTCTTAGAATTGGATCCCCATATTTTACAAGAGGTAAAACAGACATTAACCACTAACCTCTTTAGATATAAGTCCTGAAATAGCAGTCCTATTAATATCAAATTTCACATTTTTATCTACAGCAAGAATTATTACTGTGTTTTTTGCTTTAAATCCAGCTATAGTTCCGTGAATTCCTCCTGAAGTAATCACTTTATCTCCCTTTTTTAAATTTTCTAACAAGTTTTTATGCTCTTTCTGTTGCTTCATTTGGGGTCGAAGCATCAAGAAGTATATAACGACAAAAATTAATACAAATGGAAGGAAACTAAGAAAACTACCCCCCGAACTCGATTGTGCATATAAGAAATCCACTTTTTAACCCTCTCTATTTACCAATGGTAACTAAACTTTCTGACATCTAATTTAAAATAGGTTGAGATTGATGAAAAAAGAAAATCCTGACCTAACCCTGAACATGATTAAGGCTCAGAATTCGACCAGGATAGACTTTTTACCAATTATTAGAAGAACGTTTCTTCGAGCGTTCTTCTAATTTGGTCTCTATCTATTGTATATCAGAACAAAGAGAAGCAAGGCTACTACACCTGCTACTCCATGTGATGAAAAATCGCCCACTAAGGAAGCGATATTATCTACAACACCTGTTGTCCCTGGAAACAAGATATCAACTACGATGCCAACCATTATAATGGCTACACCGAAATCAACTATTTCTTTTCCCCAGCCACTAATAGTTTGTAATGCATTCCTAATCATAGGTAATTCTCCCTGATGCTAACGAGGTTACTGATTGCATGACACCATATCTATATGAATCACCATAGTACCTCCCCCTCCAATTGGAGGGGATGAAACTATGATAAGGTCAAAATTAACCTATTTGTTGCCCCATATAGACATGAAGACCACGAAGGCAATTAAGCCAGTCAATCCATTATCGGTAAATGCCCCGACGAGGTCAGCCACATTATCCACAATACCCGTTGTACCAACACCAAAGAGTGCATCTACTACGAGAAAGACCATCGCTAAGGACAATCCAAGGCTAACAAAATCACCAAACCATCCGCCAACAGTGGAGAACGTATCTTTCAAACTAGCCATTGTGATCCCTCCTATTTGATTTTACGGTAATAACGTTGTGAAATTATTAGGCTCCACGACTCATTTATAGAGCATATTACAAATTTCACTACTACCCTAATGAAAGTATTAAAATCTTTTTTGTGGCTCCGAGGTCAAAATACCCACAAATCAAACTAAGACTACTCATGATTTAGCAAAATGTCAAGAGAAAAGTTTTTTTTATAAAAAAACTTAGAAATATTGGATTAGAATTTTAGGAAAGATTTATTTTATTGTTTAATTATTGATATTATCAAATAGAAAACTTTACTATTTCAATTTTACTATCAACCGGAACGGTCCAACCAAAAATCAGTTCTTTCCCAAATTTAACCATTTGAGGATATCCGCTTCCCCTACTAGAATCTATTTCCTTTACTACTTGAGACGCTCTCATCTCACCACCTAATAAAATTTGTCGGAATTTTAATTGTGCTGACTCACCTTCCAATTCAATCCAACTTACAACTATGCGATTATTATCAATCCATTCAAGATCGACTCTACCTAATGGCATACCATCATCTACTCGAAGTGGCTCTGTAAAGGTCAAACCCCTATCATATGAAAATGCTAAATTAACCCTTGCCTCTCCTTTTGGAGCAGTATACCAAGCAATTCCGAGTTTTTCTCCATTAACCGCTAACTTAGGACCATTTACAGGACAACCGGGAATCTTCCATTCATCATCATGGACAATAGTTGGCTCTGACCAACCCTGATCATTAGATCGAATCAACTGAATGTTCCGAATTTCATCTTCATTCCTATCCCTATATGCAATTAAATTAATTTTACCAATTGTAGCAGCATCAGTTGGGCAACATTCACAAATTCGAGAGTCTAATATAGTCTCTGGTCCAAGATTCATATCCATTTTCAAAGTTGTAGTATATAAATACATATCACCTAATCCATGATCATTTTCAGATTTTTTTAAATTTCTTCCATCTATCCAAACTATTCCTGCATTTCCATCTTTATGATAAAATGAAACAAAACCATGTTCTGTTGATATTCCATCTCGATGAGGAATAACTGGGTCACTCCAATTAGCACCTCTATCCATCGAAATAGAAACAAAAACATCATATTGAAACGCACCAGAACCATTCTTGTATAACCAATGT
>CETM01190882.1_pt1 | contig 33360 bp, 48 predicted proteins | sample 361451 | NCBI WGS metagenome assembly CETM01 (sample SAMEA2622690, study PRJEB7988) | marine metagenome | isolation source: saline water (ENVO:00002010), including
ATAGAGATTTTGTTACCAACAAGTATTATGATGGAAAACAAGTAACGACGTTTTTTGATAGAACAATTGATTCTGATGATCATCATGCATTGAATTATATTATTCAATCAACTGCTGCAGATTTGTTTCTAAGGCAAATGATAAAGGTTTGGGAATTGTTAAAAGATAAGAAATCAAGTATTGCTTTTTGTCTACATGATTCTCTTGTCATTGATTTACATGTGGATGATGAAATGTATGTAAATGATATAAAAAACATGTTTGCGAAAACCGAACTGGGAGAGTTTAAAGTAAATTCTTTTGGTGGAAGAAATTTTGGCGATATGAAAAGGTTAAATATTAAATGAAAACAATCATTGGCTTAGGTAAAGCAGGGTGCAATATTGCAGATAGCTTCTCTCAATATCCCCAATATAAAATATATAAAATCGATACAGACTTAAAAGAGGACAAAAATTGCTTTAATTATCCCTCTTTTAAAACTCTGGAAGAATATGAAAGTAACTGTCCTAGTCTTAAGAAGTTCTTCAGATATGTAAAGGGCGAAGTATTATTTATTACGAGTTGCGGTAAAATCTCTGCTGCTTCTTTGAGAATATTGGAGCAGCTAAAAAACAAATGCGATATCAGTGTTTTATATGTGCGCCCAGATCGATCTTTACTTTCAGAACTGAAAGCATTAAATGACAATTTAATTTTTGGTGTATTGCAACAATATGCACGCTCAGGCTTATTCAAGAGAGCATATTTGGTGGACAACATAAAGCTTTCCGAGATAGTTGGAGATGTGCCTTTAAGAGAACATTACAACAGCTTAAATCAATTAATAACATCGACAATTCATATGGTTAATGTGTTTAATCACTCTAAATCAGAAATAGACACTTTCGATGAAATCTTGGATGTTGCAAGAATTTCAACCTTCAGTATGGTCTCTTATGAAAATAATGAAGAAAAAGTGTTTTTTGATCTTGACATCCCCAGACAGAAGTGTTATTATTATGGCATGCCTGAAGAGCTATTAAAGTCGGACGGAAGTTTAATGAAAAACATCTCAGAACAACTTAAAATTTTGAAACAATATGATAAAATAAAGGTCAGTTACGGAATATATTCTACGAATTATGACGTGCCTTACGTTTATGGTCTGTTGAATAGTTCTGTGGTACAAAATAATAATTTTAGACTTGACAAAGAAATAAATTTATAGTATTATACAAACCAGCGATGTGAGAGAGTTATCACATTGACTTAAAAAGGAGAAAATAAATTATGGCTATTGATATGAAAAAAATGCGAGAGCGAAAAAATGCTCTTGAGAATAAAGGCGGCAACAACAATCGTTTTTGGCGACCTCAAGACGGTGAACAAACAATTCGTATTGTTCCCACTGCTGATGGAGATCCCTTCAAGGATTACTGGTTCCACTATAATGTTGGAGACAATCCAGGATTTTTAAGTCCAAAGCGAAACTTTGGAGAAGATTGTCCATTGGATTCTTTTGTGCGTCAACTTTGGCAAGAAGGCACGGAAGATAGCAAACGAATGGCCAAAAAGCTTTCTGCACGTCAACGTTTCTTCGCACCCGTTGTTGTACGAGGCGAAGAGGATAAAGGTGTTAGAGTTTGGGGCTTCGGTAAGACCGTATATGAAACCCTCTTAAATCTAGTACTAAATCCTGAATATGGAGATATCACTGACGCCGAGAGCGGTACAGATCTTGTGCTGACTTACGGTAAACCTGCTGGAGCACAATTTCCAGTTACACAACTTACACCCCGCCGACGAAGTTCCTCGCTTTGTAAAGAACCGGAAAGATGCCGTGAATTTTTGGACGATGTGCCAGATTTTGATGAGCTATTTTCAGCTAGCCGAAAATCTTTTGCAGAGGTTCAGGCTATGCTAGATGAGTTCCTTTTGGGCGATTCTGACCCAGAAGAGAACTCCACAGAAACTACCAAATATGATGGCGGCGAGAAGGAAAAATCTAGTACTTCCGTTGACCAAGCTTTTGCTGATCTTCTTGGTAGTTAGGCTGTAAACCGCAGGGAGGCATGGGTAACAGATGCCTCATTTTTTAACATAGAATAGGAGTTAGAATGGCTAAGAATAAAAAAGCTGGCAAGCTTTCTATTGCCGACATGCGCAAACTTATCAATAAGAAGGCTGGAATTAATGTAGCACACAATTTAAATGAAGATAGTCCTACAATTGTTAAGGAATGGATTCCCACAGGTTCTAGATGGCTTGATAGTATTATTTGTAGAGGACAGTTGGCAGGAATTCCAGTAGGAAAGATTGTTGAAGTCGCAGGACTTGAAGCAACAGGTAAATCATATATGGCAGCACAAATTGCTGCAAACGCCCAGAAAATGGGTATTGATGTTGTATATTTCGATTCAGAGTCTGCAATTGATCCTGGGTTTTTAGAAAAAGCTGGTTGTAATGTGGATAATCTATTATATGTACAAGCAACATCTGTAGAGTTCGTTCTAGAAACAATTGAAGAACTTTTAGGTTCTAATGAAAATAAAATGTTATTTATCTGGGATTCTCTAGCTTTAACACCTGCCGTTTCAGATATTGAGGGAGATTTTAATCCTCTGTCGTCGATGGCAGTAAAGGCTAGAATTCTTGCAAAGGGTATGTCAAAACTTACAGTGCCAATTGCAAATAGTCAATCGACATTTCTGGTATTAAACCAACTTAAAACAAATATCACTAGAAGCCCTTCAGAGGCTCTTACAACGCCCTATATGACTCCGGGCGGCAAAGCTATGATTTATGCTTATTCGTTGCGTGTGTGGCTCACTGGGCGCAAAGCAAAGGCATCTTTTATCACTGATGATAAAGGATATCGAATTGGTTCTGAGGTAAAAGTAAAACTTGAGAAATCTCGCTTTGGAACTGCTGGAAGACAGTGTAATTTTAAAATTTTATGGGGAGAGGAAATTGGAGTACAAGACGAAGAAAGTTGGCTGGATGCGATTAAAGGCTCGCCGCACCTATCGAACGCTGGCGCATGGTTTACACTTGATTATGGTGATGGCACGTCCGACAAATTTCAGAGCGCAGGTTGGAAAAAGAAACTTGAAGAACCTAAATTTAAACAGCGAGTTTTAGAGATAATGGATGAAGAAATTATCATGAAATTTGATAAACGCACAGGTTCCGCAGAATCTTTCTACGAAGATGGGGAATAAACCATTTTTTGTTACTAATTAATAGTAGCTAAAACAAGGAGGCTTTCTAGCATGAAACTAACGAAATCAAGACTTAAACAGTTAATCAGGGAAGAATGGCAAGCTGCATCTGCCGAGGGAATGGAGGTCGGTGAAGAACTACCACTGGCAAAGAAAGATAGTAGTTATATTAAACGCATGCGTGACGAAGTTAAAAAAGCTTATATTGATGAACTAGGCCAACTTCTAAGCAGAGAAACCGACGAACCACTAAAAGGTCATCAATTTGACAAATGGGTGCAAGCATTGACGATCACCCAAGGCAAAGATGCACGAATCGGTGGGCCCTCTATTTCGCAAGATGCGTCTGATGCACAAACCAAACTCCACCACACAACGGATACGGACCCCTCATACGCACAAATTGCTTATGAAGAGTAGAGAGCCTCAATATGAAACTCTCACAAACTAGACTCAAGCAAATTATTAAAGAAGAGCTATATGTAATAATGGCCGCACTGGACCATGAGGAAAACTTTGTTAAAAAGCTTGAAGAAGGTCATGGCGGTGAAGGTTCAATGGCGAGAAAGCAACTTGCACGCACTGCTGAGTTGGCAACAATGATACAAGATTCTATTACAGATGAAACTAATCTTGAGGAATGGGTTGAGTCAAAGATAACAAAAGCTCAAGATTATTTAACTTCAGTTTTAAATTATATGCGTGGTGACGAGTTGGTTGATAAGCCCACCCTTCAAGAGCGCGGATTTGGTGAGGGAACTCCACCTTCTGGAGAATTTTATAAAAAGCAAGTTATAGAGGAAGATGAGCTAGAGGAGCGGAAACTTTCAAAAGCAGAAGACAAAGAAAAAGAGAAAGTCGTTAAAGGCATGAAAAAGAACAAATCAGATTTTGAAAAGCGATACGGCAAAGATGCTAAAAGCGTAATGTATGCGACTGCAACCAAAATAGCTAAAGAAACAGCATAAAAACCTTGACAAACTTTTCCTAGTTTGTTATTATAGTCTACATGAAAAGAATAATGATTATTGATGCGCTCAATCAATTCTTGAGAGCGTATATTGTTAATCCAGCCTTGTCTACAAATGGAGATCCCATTGGTGGAACTGCTGGATTTCTTAAAATTTTACAGAAACTTTGTAGAGAAATTAAACCTGATAGAGTTGTTATTTGTTGGGACGGTAAAGGCGGCAGCGCAAGACGCAAAATTGTTAATAAAAATTATAAAGAAGGGAGAAAGCCGCTAAGACTTAATCGTGACGTCAAAAACCTTACAGAAGAAGAGGAACTTCAGAATAAGGTTTGGCAACAAATACGTTTAGTGGAATATTTAAATAATTTTCCAGTAACACAATTGGTTTCAGATGGCTCAGAAGCAGATGATGTAATTTCTTTTGTAGCTCAACTTCCTGATTTTGAAGATTGGCAGAAAGTAATTGTTTCAAGCGATAAGGATTTCTTTCAACTACTTGACGACAAAACGGTTGCATATAGGCCCACACAAAAAGAGGTTCTAAACAAAAATGACATTGTTGAAAAGTTTGGTATCCATCCAACTAATTTTGCACTAGCAAGAGCGATTGTCGGAGACAAGAGTGATAATCTAGACGGAATTAAGGGGATCGGTTTACCAACCATTGCAAAGCGTTTGCCATTCCTGTCGGAAGAAAAGACATACACCATTAATGAAGTTGCAGAATTTTGTGAAAACGCCAATTCTACTTTAAAGGCTTATCAAAATATTGTTGAGGGCCAAGATGTAATAAAAGAAAACTACCAGTTAATGCAGTTGTATGCTCCAAGCATTTCTGTGCAGAATAAAACTAAGATCAAGCATATCATTAGAGATACTGATTTGACCTTTAATAAAACTGCAACAAATGGTATGATGCTTGAAGATGGAATTGGCAAAACAAATTGGAATGACCTTTATACATCTTTTAGAAAAATTGTGGTAGGCGGCAAAAAAGAAACTTAACATATGCCCTCGTAGCTCAGTTGGATAGAGCATCGGACTTCTAATCCGAGGGTCGCAGGTTCGAATCCTGCCGAGGGTACTGTTCAAGGAGATAAAAGTGATTTTTAAAATAAAAGTTTTTTTGATTTTGTTGGCTCTTGCTGGATGTACAGTTCACTTCGAAGAAGAGTACATTCCATGTGGATATGACGAAACGCCTTATTATAACGATCCTGATGAATGTGTTGGCCCATGTTGTATCTGGCATGCAGAGGATATTTATTATTACAGTGAGTGTGCAGAAGTTTGGTGTTATGAAGAAAATGCATGCGCATGGCAACTGTACGAATATTCTTGCTATGCAATTTAAACTTGACAATTAACGAATGCTTTGGTAATATAAATTTATGAATATATTTGCTATTGAAGGAACTGGTAATAATATTGATTGGGTTAAATCCGCTCAGTCACAAGATAATTATCGTGTAGTTAAGATGATTTTGGAATCTTGCCAGATGTTGTGCACAGTGCTCAATGAACAGGCAGGAGAACAAATTACACCTTATCGCTCTACACACAAACATCATCCATCTACCAAGTGGGTTTGTAACTCATCAGCTAACTTTGAGGCTCTTGTTGAGCACACAATGGCGATGCTAGAAGAGTACACAGAGCGCTTTGGTAAAATACATAAATGTTTGTATGTGTTGGAAAAGTGTATGGATTTGTATGATCCGTCTCTTTTTCCCTCTAGCGAGCCAACACGATTGCCGTTAGCGATGCCTTATGAATTTCATTCTGACAATATTGTCGAATCTTATCGCAAATTTTATGCTTCAAAGCCGAGAATGCGCTATCCGAAAAATAAAATTCCGCAATGGTTTGTAAATTATCGCGGCGATAAAAAATACGATATTGTTTAAAAAGTCTTGACAATTATAAAAATTTAAGATAGAATGATTAAAATAAATTGGCCGAGTGGTGGAATGGTAGACACAACGGACTTAAAATCCGTTATCCGCAACGGGTGTGAGGGTTCGAATCCCTCTTCGGCTACATATACCAGGGTAGCTCAGGTGGTCAGAGCGCCGTTAGTAGGAAGCCAAAGGTCCACACACGGAATCGCGTTGCAAGCGCACGGGGAATCGCCCCCACCGTAATTAGTGGCGATTGGGTCTGAGGTGGAAACACCCATGCAAGGTGGATCTATGTACGAAGCGGAGGTCGTTGGTTCAAATCCAACCCCTGGTACTTTTTAATTAAGGAGGATTAAATGGAATTTTATATTATTGCTTTGTTTGGTTGCGTCGGCGTTATTGGGTATGCATATCATATGATAAAGATGCAAAAAGAAATTGAAGTCTTAAATGATAGAATGGACGCTGAAATGCGAAGGTTCGAAGAAGAGTAAACAACTACTCCCGTAGCTCAGTTGGTAGAGCAGGCGGCTCATAACCGCTCGGTCGTAGGTTCGAGTCCTACCGGGAGTACTTTAACTAGGGGGCAACAAATGAAAGTTGGCGATTGTTGGGAGTGCAATGCGACGTCAGTCGAAATTCACCATCATCATCCAGTGCCTCGTTCTCGCGGCGGCACCAAAACCGTTCCGCTGTGTTTAGAATGTCACGCAAAGGCACATCATCGCAAAAAACGGATGGCTTCGTCTATATTGACGAAAGAGGGCCTTGCACGCGCCAAGAAACGCGGTGTTGCACTTGGCAACCCTAAAATTACTGAGGTTGGAGAAAAAGGACGAAACACGCAAAAGAAACAGGCCGTAGCTTATGCAAACAAAATTGAACCAATGCTAAGAAATCTTCGTAAACAAGGAATGTCTTTCGCCAGCATTGCAAAAACATTCAATGAAACCGGCATTAGCACTCGTCGTGGTGGTAAATGGCACGCAAGTACTGTCAGAAACTACTTCAATAAATTAGAGAGAAGTGCATGAAAAAAAGAATTCACGTCAATCAACATATAATTCGTCGCAACCACAAGACAGGAGAAAGAGAACCAGTGTTGACAGTTAAGACGTACAAATCAAATGATTATTGCCACGAGGTGGTAATTAACGGTCCTTGTAAGGTTATATACTCTCCAGACAAACCATTATCTTGTGGGGCAAGAGTTTGGATAGAAACAGAAGCAGATTTGGTTTTAAAGGAAAACACATGAAAACATTAATAGGAATTCTATTTTTCACTCTAGGTAATATAATAGCGTGGTTTCAGTTTAATTCACAGTTTGTTTGGGATTGGTGGAAAGATAAGCCAATGTTGTCAAATTTCATTTTTGCCATTCCAATGGGTTTGTGTTTCTGGTATGCCATTAAATATATAGTGGAAGATACAGGTCTTTTATGGACTTCAAAGCTGATTGGTTTTGGGGTTTCTAATGTTATTTTCGCGGTGCTAACGTATTTTCTTTTGAAAGAGAGCATATTGGTCCCAAAGACTTTAGTTTGTCTTTTTTTGTCTGTCCTCATCATTGGAATACAAGTAGTATGGAAATAAATAATAACTTTACTCTTGACAAACGTGCAATAAACGTGATAGAGTTATCACTCGGAGGTCGCAACATTGAATTATAGCGAACAAGAAGATTTCTCTCAATTTGGAAAGTCTTTCCAAGAAAATATGTGCCAAATGATTTTTGAAAGCAGAGGCTTTGCAGATCAAATGAAGGAGGTGCTAAACATTAATTTCCTAGAGTTTAAATACTTGCAAGTGTTTGTGCGATTGATTTTCAATTATAAAGAAAAATACTCAAGACAGCCATCTGAATCTATAATGACAACGATTCTGAGAACAGAAATAGCAAATGAGAATGAGCTAATAACGAAGCAAATTCGTGACTTCTTTGCGCGCATGTCAAAGACCGAGGTGCAGGACGAAGAATATATTAAAGACACGGCTGTGGACTTTTGTAAAAAACAAGTTTTAAAAGAGGCAATATTAAAGTCAGTACCACTACTTAAGAAATCTTCTTTTAATGATATTCAGACGCTCATTAACAATGCTATGAAGCTTGGGAATGATAACGACGATGGATATTATTATATTGAAGATTTTGAAAAAAGGTTTGAAATTAAGGCTAGAGATCCTATCACCACAGGATGGAAAGTTGTTGATGGCTTGACTAAGGGAGGCATTGGAAATGGAGAACTTGGCGTGGTTATTGCGCCGACAGGCGCAGGAAAATCAATGGCCTTGGTGCATTTGGGCGCCCAAGCCGTTAAAGAAGGAAAAACAGTAGTTCATTACACTTTAGAGTTGGCAGATACAATTGTTGCCTCTCGCTATGATAGTTGTATTACTGGGATTCCACTACAAGAACTTTTCAATAAAAAAGAGGAAATTTATGATGAAATTAAAGATATTCCAGGAAAATTAATTGTTAAAGAATATCCAACTAAATCTGCTAGAGTGGAAACACTTCGTAATCATTTAGAGAAGTTACAACAACAGGAAATTTCGGTTGATATGATTATTGTAGATTATGGAGATTTATTACGCTCAAATTCTAAAAATGATGAGAAAAGACACCAGTTAGAATCTATTTATGAAGAGTTAAGAGGTTTGGCTCAAGAGAATTCATGTCCGATATGGACAGCATCGCAGACGAATCGATCTGGTTTAAATGCTGAAGTTATAACAATGGAGGCCATATCAGAAGCTTTTAACAAGTGTTTTGTAGCAGATTTCATTTTCTCTATCTCTAGGACTATTCAACATAAAAATAGCAATGGAGGAAGAATTTTTATTGCTAAAAATAGGAATGGACCGGATGGCTTGGTGTATCCTATATTTATGGATACCGCTAATGTTAAGATTGATGTACTTCCGCAGATTGAGACATTTGATGAAATCAAAAAAAGCGAAGTTAAAAAACAAGAGCAGAGTTTGCAAGAGAAATATAAAAATTATAGAAAAAAGAGGGGAAATTAAATGACAGATATAGCAAGACAGATTCTTTCAGACATCACAGTACACATGAAATATGCACGGTATCTTCCTGAAGAACAACGAAGAGAAACTTGGGAAGAATTAGTAGATAGAAATAAAAAAATGCATGTAAAGAAATTCCCTCATATTAAGGAAGAGATTAATGAGGCTTATAAATATGTGTATGCCAAGAAAGTTCTGCCTTCTATGAGGTCCATGCAATTTGGAGGTAAACCAATTGAGGTCGCCCCAAATCGAGTTTTTAATTGCGCTTTTTTGCCAATTGATGACTGGCGCTCCTTTAGTGAAGTTATGTTTTTGCTTTTGGGTGGAACTGGCGTGGGATATAGTATTCAGGCGCATCATGTGGAAAGTCTACCGGAAATTCAAACCCCCTCTACTAAGCGCTCTCGGAGACATTTAATTGGCGATTCTATTGAAGGGTGGGCAGATGCAGTTAAAGTACTGATGAAAAGTTATTTCTACGGTGGTTCAAAAATTCGCTTTGACTACAGCGATATACGACCGAAAGGTGCGAGGCTTTTAACTTCTGGCGGGAAAGCTCCAGGTCCACAACCTTTGCGAGAGTGCTTAGTTAAATTAGAGGGCCTTTTATGTCAGAAAGAGACTGGTGATAAATTAACTCCTATCGAAGTACATGATATTATTTGCCATATTGCTGATGCCGTCTTGGCTGGTGGAATTCGAAGAGCGGCACTAATTGCTCTCTTTAGTGCAGATGATGATGAAATGATTGCTGCTAAAAGTGGCTATTGGTGGGAGAAAAACCCACAGAGAGGGCGAGCCAATAATTCGGTGGTCCTAATGCGCCATAGAATTACAGAAGAATATTTTCAGGATTTGTGGGAGAGAGTTAAAGCTAGTGGCGCAGGAGAACCAGGGTTTTATTTCACAAATGATAAAGATTGGGGCACAAACCCTTGTTGTGAAATTGCATTGAGACCATATCAATTTTGTAACCTAACTGAAATAAATGCATCTGATGTGGAGACTCAAGAGGAATATGAGGCAAGAGCAAGAGCAGCAACATTAATCGGTACGCTACAAGCTAGTTACACTGACTTTCACTATCTCAGAGATGTGTGGAGAAGAAATACAGAAAAAGATGCACTCATTGGTGTATCTATGACAGGGATTGGTTCTGGAAAAGTACTTAAACTTGATATGAAGGCGGCAGCAAAGGCAGTAAAAGAAGAAAACAAAAGAGTTGCAGCGTTAATTGACATTAAGCCAGCAGCGAGAACAACTTGTGTAAAGCCAGCCGGTACAACAAGTTTAACCTTGGGTACATCTAGCGGCATTCATGCGTGGCATAACGATTATTATATCCGTCGTTTGCGCGTTGGTAAAAATGAGGCAATTTACACTCACTTATCGATATATCACCCAGAATTAATTGAAGATGAATATTTTAGACCACATGATACAGCAGTAATTAGTGTGCCTCAAAATGCTCCAGAAGATTCAATTCTTCGTCATGAAACTCCTTTAAAACTCTTACGTCGAGTTAAGAAGGTTAGCAAAGAATGGATTAGGCCCGGACACAGTAGAGGACAAAACACACATAACGTTTCTGCCACAATAAGTATTAAGGAAAAAGACTGGGAAACTGTTGGAAAGTGGATGTGGGATAATCGTGACTATTATAATGGTCTAAGCGTGCTTCCTTATGATGGTGGCACATACAAGCAAGCCCCCTTTGAAGATTGCACAGAGGAAGAATATAATAGTTTAATTAAAACTCTAAAAGGGGTTGACTTAAAGAACGTTATCGAGTATGATGATAATACTGATCTCACTGGCGAACTAGCGTGCGCCGGTGGAGCATGTGAAATTAAATAGGAGGAAAACATGAGCAGTAGTTTAAAGCTAGTTGATGAAAACTTGAATGAGGAAGAGGCCAAAGAACAATACGTTGTTAATTACCTTAAATCAATGTTGGCTATTGAAGAGGCAATGGAACCATATAAGGAACAAAAGAAGGAATTGAGAAAAGAGTTCATTGAAAATGGCTGGCTCTCTAAGGATGATATTTGGGCAGCGGTCAAAGCATTTCGACTTTATGAAAAGGGTGCCGATATGGATGACTTAAATGATATGTTTGACGCCATTGAGCGCAAGTTTGGAGCTAAGGATGCTTAAGCCAGTTAATCGATATATTTTGATAGAAAAGGTGGAAGCTAAAGAGGAAAAAGAAGACTCTTTAGTTTTGGTGCCTGATGAGTATAAATTAGCTAAAAAATCTTTGCATGGGGTGTATAATGTTATAGACGCAGCGGAGGATTGCGAAAAAGTTTTAGACTGCAAGAATAAAGAAATTGTTGTGGATGAAACTATGGTACAAGAAATAGTATTAAGCAATAAAACTTACTATTTAGTACTAGAAAACTATGTCTATGGAGTTCATATGACGTAGTACAACAAGCGAGGTACATATGAATGGAAAACTTATCAAAGGCTGAAGTATATCAATTAGTAAGAGAAGCTATGGCTGAAAAAAATCTCATCAAAGAGATGAGTTCTTACAATAGGGTAAGAGGCCACATTGAAGGAGGACATCCATTTGTGATTATGTCTTCTGATAGGCACGAACGGAGCCAATCAGAGAATCAACAGATGTACCAACAAATGAAGCAGGATTTTGCTGCTGCGGGTTTTCCTTTTACCGAATTAAAAGGCGGCTTTAAGGAAACCACTAAAACAGAAGTAGATCCAGAAACAGGCGAAGAAGTAGAAGTAGAATTGGATGAGCCAATTCATGTGACTGAAAACAGTGTTTTAGTCACGACTCATGGACGAGGAGAAGATGTAGAAGAAAGTAGTGCAGAATCTTTATTTGATACTGCCGTTGAGATCTCTCGGAAATACAATCAAGAGGCATTTATCTTTGGAGAGGTGGCCACAACATCAAGAGGTAAAGATGTTAAGGTTATCAATGCATATGATAAAGACGGCAATCAAATACAAGATTCATGGGCTGGCCCTTGGACAAGTGTAGAGACTGTTTCTAAAGATGCTGATTTTTGGTCTAGGGCTAGCGGAAAACACTTTCAACTTAAAGAGTCTAAAAAGACTTCTCAGCCAAAATCTTGGTTTGAGGCTATGAAAAAAAGTAAGAAAGGATTGAAGTGGTAGAAAATTATAGGCGTAAAATTGAAATATTTAAAGATAATATTGGTTCTGTTGAGTACGTTTCCCATATGGGTAGTGATGTTACAATTGTTAATTCCGCTAGGGTTAGTTTCGGTAAACACGTTGATGAAGTTAGCGACCGTGATCGCAAATTAATAAAGTATTTAATAAAGCATAGGCACACTTCAACACTAGAACATTGTGTTGTAACACTTAGATTTAAGGTGCCGTTGTTTATACGCTCTCAGCATCATAGGCATCGCACATGGTCTTACAACGAAATCAGTAGACGATATACTGATTTTAATTTGGAATTCTATGAGCCTAGAGATTTTAGAAAACAGAGCAAATCAAATCGTCAGGCGTCAGTGGACGAGAGTTTTGACCCAGTAATGCCAAGTGACATTTTAAACACTTTGGCATCGCACGTTGTTAAGGAACACCATAAAAACTCTTTGGCGCTTTATGAAAAATTAACTGAGGCTGGTGTTTGCCGTGAACAAGCTCGCGGTGTCTTACCTCAGAATTTATATACAGAATATTATGGCACTTGCAACTTGAATAACCTATTTAAATTTATTGACTTACGCATTCACGAAGGTGCGCAATGGGAAATTCAGCAAGTGGCGAAAGCGGTCTTAGAGATAACCTCAGACCTCTTTCCAATTGCTTATGAGTCTTATCAATCAGTAAGGAAAGGAGAATAGAATGATTATTGGAATTCTAGCAACGTTGGCAATTTCGGTTTCACCGCCGCCAACTTATGATGAGATTAGAGAGGCTGCTATTTATGAGTGCCACACCAAGAAGTGGCAAGATGTTGATCAAAAAATTGTTGATGATTTAATTGAAGTTGAAAAACACTTTTTTAAAGAGTATAATATACCTGTGGAGTTGAGAGGAATGCTGCTTGCAGCCGCATGTAATGAAAGTGGATACAATCCACGAGCTAAAGGAGATTGGACTACGCGCAAAGGTCGAAGAATCCCATTGGCAAAAGGTATCGTACAATTGCACTCATGGTGGACAACTAAATATATTGTGGATCGCTATGACCACATACAGTCTTCACGTGCATGGATGCAACACATTGTCCACCAGAGGGGCAAAATTGACAAGAGAGGCTGGTGCAAAAGGCACAATAACATTAAAAAATGGGTTGTAGCGTGGGTACAAACGACACGTGGGCGATCTAATAAAGGAAACAACTTTCGTTGTTATCAGTCTCCATCACATTATAAACATCTTAAAAGATGGTATAGAATAATTGAAGATTTAAGAGAAGAGCCTGGATGTTAATTTGGGCAACGGGGAGAAAAAAATGATTAAATACGTGATGATAATTATAGTTTTATGTTGGGCAACAGTCGCCCCAGCAAAAGAAGCAAATTATGAAAAGATATTGGCTGAGTGGTCTAGCCAAATCACCAAGCAGCGACACCATATCAATAATGAAAATACTGAAAAACACTCTAAGAAAAATCATTTCAAGATTCTAGAGCAGTGGAAACATGGTGTTGTAAAAATTCATCAAAAGGCACACACTTGCAAAAAAGAGGGATGATTGCTTTTAACGCTCCCAAAACGTCATTTAGGCAGCGTTGTTGTAGGAGGCAATCTTTCTGCACTTCTCTATTCGCACACCAATAACTTACCATTAATAATAAACAAAATTAAAAAACCTCATCGTTTTGAGAAAATTAATAATAAAAACGCCTTGGTTCAATGGCACAAATTATATTATTTGCTTTCAAACTCTGGCTTAAATCTACTGGGCGTAAAGGCACAAAGCACTCGAATTAAAGAGGAAGAGATCAGCATTACAACTAGAGATGCACGCGTGATTAAATACACTTATGATAAGGCCATAATATTTGATGATGAAGAAGTATTTGGGCTACCAACCCCTCAAAAAGAAAATGAAGATTTTATAGTCTTAGACTGGATTGTTACAAAATCTTGCCAAATGCATGATCATGAATTTTTTAAGACCGATGATAATCTCGTGAAAGAGGTATATTTCTACCCATCCGAAAGAATTGATGGCAATCACACAAAAAAGAAAGACTTAGTTTCAATATCTTATCTAAATTCTTCTCAACTACAAGACTTTGAATATTCCGACACTTATGTAAAATTTAAAGTTACGGATATGATGAAAAAGGCTGGCATTGGAGGCAGAAAATGTGGTGGCAATAACCAGTACGCTTTAAAGCTAGAAGTTGATCGACGAGAAGTAATAAAAGCTAAGATGCACACATATAAGAATACTGAAAAATTGGAGTTCAAATGATCGAAAAGGGAATACAACTCACAACCAGCTTTCATCTAGCGGGTATTGTACCGGTTGCTGGTCAAAAGCTAGATTTTAATTTTCCTTGGCACGACTGCTTGCAGCCAATTTCTAGTAATTACTTGGCCATAGAGCGCGCCGTATGGGAATGTGCTTGTGCTGGCTGTGAAACTATTTGGATTGTGTGTCATGACGACATGCAGCCTCTTATAAGACATCGCCTTGGAGATTTTGTTCAAGATCCTTTAAAATATAATTTACCAAGAAAAAGGGCACCAAAACAATTTGAGAGAACAATTCCAATTTATTACGTTCCGATCCATCCAAAAGATAGAGATAAAAGAGATTGTTTGGGATGGAGTGTTTTATACGGCGCACTAACTTCTTATTGGTTAAGTAAAACAATAAGTAAGTGGGTTATTCCTGATAAATATTATGCTGCATTTCCGTATGGTGTTTATGACCCAGAATTATTGTTACCATATAGAAGTAAAATATCTAGTAAAAAAGATTTTCACGTATCTTTTAACAACCAGACAGTAAAAGATAATGAATATTTGGGATTTACTTTCGATGCAGAAGACTTTAAAGAGGCTCGTAGAATTATTAGAAAAGAGGGCACTGGAGAGTTTTCACACTACAATGCATCGAAAAGAATCCCAGTAGAAGAAAGATGGTCAGCGAGATTTTTTGAACTTGACAAAGTGTTTAGAAATGTTATAATGGAAGACGTTAATTTGGAGCTACCGTGGTATCACAATATAGGAAGCTGGGAAGGATTAAAAACTTATTTAGGAAGTGAAAATTCTCTTGACAAACCGGAGGGTGATGTGTTAGGATATCATGAGTGGAATTTGATTGGAGTCGATAATAATGAAGAGTAAAATACCTTTTGTTGGGTTACATGCACATAGTGGTGTTGGCAGTCCTTTTGATGGCTTGGGATATCCTCAAGAGCATATGGACTATGCGTATGAAAATGGCTGTGACGCACTAGCGTTGACAGATCACGGAAATATGAATGGCATGGCATATCAAGTGTTACATGCAAAAAAGATGCAATCTGAGGGGAAAAACTTTAAGCCCATTTTTGGAGTTGAGGCTTACTTCTTGCCGAGCCTTTCTGAGTGGAAAGAGGAGTATGAGAAAGCTAAAGAAGACAAGAAGGCTAAACGCGGCTTAGATGCGTCAAGATCGGCCACGACAATTGAAGATGAGGGCTCATCAAAGACCGCAGTTAAAAACATACTAAATCGACGACGGCACTTAATCTTGTTGGCTCAGAATCAGACTGGCCTTAACAATATTTTCAAGATGGTTTCTAAATCTTTCTCAAAAGAAAGCTTTTATCGCTTTCCTCGTGTTGACTATAAAATGTTGAAAAAGCACAATGAAGGTGTTATCGCAGCCAGTGCTTGTCTCGGCGGCGTATATGCTGGAGATTACTGGGAAAACCGAGATAATGGGCGCGATGCAGTATTGAGTGCAATGAACAAAACCACAGAAAAGATGATAGATATTTTCGGTGATAGATGGTATGGCGAAATTCAGTGGAACAACATTCCTGAGCAACATGAGCTAAATAAATATATTATTCAAACTTCTGGCAAGTACGGGTTTCAGCTTATTTCAACTGCCGACAGTCACTATCCCTCTGCACAGGCATGGAAAGATAGAGAGCTATATAAACGCTTAGGGTGGCTTGGTAAAGGCGGTATGCCTTCCTGGATGACTTCTGAGTTGCCAGACGGCGTTGAGGAAATTGGATACGAGCTTTATCCTAAAAACGGCGATCAGATGTGGGAGTCTTATAAGAGGTATTCAAAAGAGTGCGGATTCGAATATGACGACGATTTGGTAATGGCCTCAATCAAAGAGACATACAACATCGCTCACAACCGCATAGAAGCGTTTCTACCGGACAATACGGTAAGACTCCCAGACTTTGTAGTCCCAGCGGGTTTTACGGCCTCACAGGCGCTCTCACAGCTTTGTTTCGAGGGTCTAAGATCTCTGAACCTACAAACAAATGAAACATATACGGATAGACTTAAAGAAGAGTTAGAAGTTGTTGAAGATCGAGGGTTTAGTAAATACTTCCTCACTATGAATGCAGTTGTTGATAAAGCTAACTCTGTGCAAATAACTGGCCCTGGTCGCGGTTCAGCAGCCGGTTCGCTAATTGCCTATGTCTTAGGGATAACACAAATTGATCCCATTAAATATAATCTTCTATTCTCTCGTTTTATGCGAAGGGATGCACAAGATTATCCTGATATTGATTATGATGTATCAGACCCAATGGAACTTAAAGAAATGTTGATTGAAGAGTGGGGTGGAGATAAAGTTGTTCCAATCTCAAACTTTAACACTTTGCAATTGCGCTCCTTAGTTAAAGACATATCTAAGTTTTATCAGATACCTTTTACAGAAGTGAATGGCGTTACGTCGAAGATGCTTAAAGAAGCAACTCCGTTGGCCAAAAAGAAACATGGAATTAAATCAGGTGTCTACACTCCAACTTTTGAGGAAGTGATGGAATTTTCAGAGTCTTTGAAACAGTTTCTCAATAAATACCCACATGTAGCGAACCATATTAATGTGTTGTATGGTCAGATGCGCTCTGTTTCTCGTCATGCTGGCGGTGTTGTGATAGGCGAGGACTTGAATAAGTACATGCCATTGATTAATAGTGGCGGTGTCACTCAAACACCTTGGTCAGAAGGTCAGAACGTTAGACACCTTGAGCCAATGGGCTTTATTAAGTTCGACATTCTTGGACTCTCGACACTTAAAATGATCGAGGGTGCAATTGGCCACATCTTGAAGCGCCATCACGGAGTTGATAGTCCGACATTCAAGGATGTTAAGAGATATTATGATGAGTATCTACATCCAGAAAAGATTGACTTGAATGATCAGAAGGTTTACGAAAACATTTTCCATAAAGGAAAGTGGGCTGGAATATTTCAGTTTACAGAAAACGGCGCCCAGAAATTTTGCAGAAAGGCAAAGCCTAGAAACATCATTGATGTGGCTGCAATTACATCTATCTATCGTCCCGGACCTTTGGGTGCAGACGTTGACAAACTCTATGTGAAAGCAAAGAAGAATCCTGAAGATATTGTATATGAGCATGATCATGTAAAGGATCTAACAGAGGAAACTTATGGATTCTTGATTTTTCAGGAGCAGATTGCTTTGTTGGCACATAGGCTTGGCAAAGACTTGAGCTTGGATGAGGGCAATAAACTTCGCAAACTTCTTACCAAAAAAGGAACGGGAGCAGTTGCAAAACAAAAGAACAAAATAAAACTTAAGTTCGTTGCAGGTTGTGTGGAGAAGGGACTGTCTAAAAGTTGGGCAGAGAAGATGTGGAAAAAGTTTGAATACTTTTCAGGGTATGGTTTTAATAAGTCACATGCTGTTTCGTACTCTATTATCTCTTATCAGTGTGCGTGGTTGTTTAATTACTATCCAGCAGAATGGATGGCAGCGTTTCTTGACAAAGAGCCTGAAACAAGAAAAGAGAAGGCAATTAATCTTGCACAAAAGTTTAAATTTAAAATCGATCCCATTGATGTAAATAGGTCAGGGACAGTTTGGGAAATTGCAGAAGATAACAAAACCTTAATTCAGCCTTTGACTTCATTGAAGGGCTTGGGAGAAAAGGCAATTGAGCAGATCATCGATAATAGACCTTTCAGCGCTATTGAAGAGTTCTTGTTTAACGAGAATATTGTCTATAGCAAGTTGAATAAAAAGGCTTTGGATGTTTTATCTCGCAGCGGAGCGTTGAACAGTTTGGTGGATGATAGATTCACAGGGCTTAAACACTTTTGGTCTGCTGCTGTCGTGGATCGCCCAAAGAATCTTAAGAAGTTTGAAGAGAACATAGAGTTATATTCTCCAGAGGGCGACTTCAATGATGAAGAAAAGATTAATAATCTAGTCTCTCTTACTGGGGTGTTTCCTATGGATTTAGTCTTAGACAATTCTGTGATGCAAAGATTGGATCATTACAAAGTTCCTCCAATTGGAGAGTGGGATAATGATTTGGGAGTTGCATGGTTTATTCCGAGAGAAGTAATTTCGAAAAAGACAAAGAATGGTAAAACATATTGGATTCTGAAAGTAATTGATAATACTTCTACAGTTACTTCAATTAAATGCTGGGGCGTAGACCCACAACGAGATGAAATATATATTAACCATCCATATATGAGCAAGCTGGATTACGACGAACAATGGGGGTTCAGCACGCGATCAATTAAATACAATTTTAGAATGTTAGCATAAGGAGAAGCTATGAATTTAAAAGTATATAAAATTAGACCAGAGGCACGATTGCCACTTAGAGCACACAAAACAGACGCAGGGATGGACTTATTTTATTGTCCGAATGGAGAAAGAAGCGATATTGTTGAGAGGGATGGATTAGCTATATGCCCTCGTGAATCAAAGCTTGTGCCAACGGGCCTAAAAATTGAGGTTCCCTACGGTAACATGTTAGAAATTAAGAACAAGTCGGGCATTGCCTCAAAGAGAAAACTAATTACTGGAGCATGTGTTGTAGATCCCGGCTATGATGGAGAAGTTTATGTTAACCTTCACAACATTGGTTTACATACTCAATATATCAAACCAGGGGATAAAATAGCACAGGCAGTATTAATTCCTATCATACACTGTGGCATAGAAGAAGTTATGCTTGATGCTCTAAACGAAGGTTCAACACGTGGAAGCGGTGGGTTTGGTAGTACAGGAGACAGATAAAATGAGTTTGAGATATATTTTGAGAAAAGGCGATAAAGGCCAAGAGGTTAAAAGATTACAGGGGTGCCTATTAACAGGTAAAGATGGGGATTTTGGCCCAAAAACTGAAAAGGCACTAAAGGACTACCAAAAAGAAAATGGATTAACTGTGGATGGCATTGCTGGACCACAGACTTTTGGTCATATGGGCATTGAAGTGCTTGCAGGTATTGATGTTAGCGCATGGAATGGGAAAATCAACTGGAAGGAAGTTGCTGATGCTGGCGTTAAGTATGTTTGGATAAAGGCCACAGAAGGACAGACACACACTAATCGAGGCCACAAAGAAAAGTTTGCTGGCGCTAGAGACGCTGGGTTAATTGTAGGTGGGTATCACTTTGGACGTCCAGACTATAATAATCATTCCGATCCAATGGTAGATGCTGAACGCGAAGCGCATCATTTTCTAAAAGTGATGGAAAAGGTTGGTTTAAATAAAGGTGATTTATTGCCGACCTTAGATGTAGAGAAGGGCATGAAAACAGATGATCAATATAATGTTGATTGGTCTCTTCGCTGGCTAGAAGTTGTTGAAAAAGAAGTTGGCGCTGGCAATAAGCCAGTAATCTATACTGCGAAATGGGCGTGGGATCTGTTTTTAGCTAAGGCAGACAAAGAAAGCCTTAATACACTTATTGACTATCCAGTTTGGTGGGCACGCTATATTCGTAAAGACCATCTTGTAGGACCAGGAAATAAATTGAGAGGCTGGAAAGAGTGGGATGTGTGGCAATATACGGGTCACGGTAGCTGCCCCGGCGTTAAAGGGCGTTGCGACTTAAATTGGATGGCTGGTGGCCAGTTAGAAGAAATGAGGGTATCTTGAGTATAGAAAGAAAACTTAGAAGAGCGCAAGCTAAAAAATCTAAAAAAAATGCTGAGAAAGAAATGGCAACAAAAGTTGCTTTATTTGGAAAACTTCCTTCAAATTGCTTGACATGTGAAAAACCTTTTGATAAGATGGATAAACAACAGGTAATGTCTTGGAGCGTAGTTGTGCGACAAGAAGAAGAAAAAGTTAATCTTTATTGTCCCGAATGCTGGGAGAGAGCTAGAAATCTTGTTGAGGATTTACAAAAGAGAATAGAGAGGAAGAATGACGGACCAAATAAACAAACCGAAACATTATAATTTTAATTGGAAGGGTGAACAAGCCATTGAAACATACGACTACATTCGTTCTTGGAAGATGGACTATCCAGAAAGTAATATTATAAAATACGTGACTAGGCACCCTTATAAGGGGAAATCTCTTGAAGATTTAAAAAAGGCGCGCTGGTATCTCAATCGCCTGATTGAAGAAGTTGAAAAAACAAAAGGAGGATCATGCGAGAAGCACTAACATACGATGATGTTTTATTAGTACCTAAATATTCAGATATTGAAAGCAGAAAAGAAGTTGACATTGGAAATAATATGGATGAACACATACGTTTGAGTTTACCAATTATTTCATCTCCGATGGATACTGTTACCGAGAGTGAAATGGCACATGAAATGGCAAATCACGGCGGTTTGGGAGTTATACATCGCTATAACAGTATATCAGAGCAATCTGGCTTGGTTCGGGAGTTGTACGATTCCATTTCTTCAAGCTGTGGAGGTACACCAAATATTGCCTTTGCAGTAGGAATAACTGGTGATTATCTTGAGAGAACTTATGGTGGTTGGGAAAATGGCGCAAACATTGTTTGTATAGATGTTGCTCACGGCCACCACTTAATGATGAAGAAGGCGATTGAAAAAATAAAAGTGGAGTTTGGTCCAAAATTACATATTATGGCAGGAAACGTTGCAACTTTAGAGGGCTTTAATGATTTAGCTGATTGGGGTGCAGACAGCATTAGATGTAACATTGGTGGTGGGTCGATCTGTTCAACGAGAATTCAAACAGGGCATGGCATGCCCGGATTACAAACAATATTTGATTGTGCATTGTCCGACCGAGATGTAAAGATTATTGCAGACGGTGGAATTCGCTCTGGCGGCGATATAGTTAAGGCTTTTGCTGCTGGCGCTGATTTTGTGATGGTTGGCTCCTTGCTGGCTGGAACTGATGAAACACCAGGAGAAGTTGTATATACTGGACCCGCACATTTAGGTGGAAAACAAAAAGTTTATCGAGGCATGGCATCAAAGGATGCACAAATGCAGTGGCGTGGAAGATATTCTTCCAACGAAGGGGTTGCAACATATGTGGATTATAAAGGGCCAGTTGGGAAAATTTTAGATGGTCTTAAAAATTCAATCGCATCAGGGCTTTCCTATTCTGGCGCTAGAAGTTTAGAAGAATTAAGAACTAGAGCGGATTTTGTCCGTCAAACAAACGCTGGCTTAGGTGAAAGTCACACACATATTTTGAGGCGATAATGTCAGAATACGGCAGTGATAGAAAACAGATTTGCTTTGATAGTGTTACAAAGTTGCATGCCGACCTTAAGATAAGACTGCATCATGATAATATAAAGATAAGAGAATTTTTTAATGAAATCATAAAAGCATATATCGAAAGAAACGAGCATGTAATAAGCTTTGTAGAAGAGTTGAAAGAAAAAAAGAAAATATCTAAAAATATTAGAAACAAGAACACTAAAATGTCACAAAAGCAAACACAAACAATTAAGCAATTTGGCTTAGATGAGAAAGATATTGAGGACATATTTGATATAATGGAAAAGGAGCATCCAGATTTATGAAGAAATGTTTAGAAAATTGTATAAAAAAGGATAAAAAATGCGGTCAGACTGATTGTCGAGTTTGGATTGATTATGAGAAAGATTTGAACTGTTCTCTGCTCTCAGTTAAGAAACACGGCGCAATGACTTTAGAAGAGACGGCAAAGCGATTAAACTTGAGTATTGTGAGGGTGAAACAACTTCAAGACCGCGCCTTACAAAAATTACAAAAAAACAGACGTTTAAAGGGTCTGTAACTATTTATTAAAGAATACGCCAGAAGTACTGGCATTATATCATAAACAAGGAGATTTTCCATGAGTGAGAACAAGAACTTATTGAAAGAAGGTACAGTTCGCCGCTTTATGAAATTGGCCGGTACACAGGCAATTGCGAGCGACTTTTTACAAGAGACATATTACAACCGAGACGAAGAAGGGGTTTTAGAGGAAGCACCAGAAGACGAAGTTGAAGGCGAAGAGGAATTAGATGTGGAAGCTGAAGCTCCCGCTGAAGATCTCCCTGAAGAGCCACTCGGAGCAGAACTAGAGGACGCTGAAGCAGATGAAGGTGCTGATGAACTAGAGGGTTCTGTCGAAGCATTTGCACGCGATGTTTTAGAGGTATTTAAAGATGTCGCTGACAAACATGGCGTTGACGTAGAAGTCGAAGAGATGGAAGAACCAGAAGAGATTGAGGTTGGCGAAATGGAAGTTGCCCCAGAAGAGGCTGGTGAAGAAGGTGAACTAGGCCCAGAAGAAGACGTTGAAGATGAAGAGGAGGCTTTGGAACTCGCTGAAATTAACTATGTTGATGAAGAAGCACTTATGGAAACTGTCTATAAGCGAGTTGCTAGTCGCCTTATCAAAGAAAAGCGTTCTGATAAGATGGCTGATCTTTTGGCAGAGAAAATTAGCAAGCGATTAGCTAAAAAGTCGCGATAATAATATTATTAACATTTTGAGGTTATAAATGTATGAGTTGGTATGGTTTATAGGTGGAGCTTTCACCTACAGGTTGCTTTCAAGACTTCTTGCTTTAACTCAGGCAGCTATGGTTTTTAAAAATATTGAAGCAAATATTTTAGTTATTCTTGCTGCACTAGCTGAAGACATGTCATACATCAAAAATCTTAGATACAAATCAATGCAAGAGGCAAACGTTGATATCGAGCACATAAAGAAAAACCGCGCATCAGACGAGGAATTTTTTGAAGCGTGGAAAGCATCTTGTATTCGCAATATTCATACTTCAGTCCCTAATTATATTAAGCCCTCATTTTCTAGTTGGAGTGAGGGGATGGATATAATAAGTGATTTTTACAGGGACCGAAAAAATGAAAGAAAATAAAAAAAGCAATATTTTAAAATGGTTCATAAAAGAGGGTGCTTTACGTCAAGAGGGTAATGTTTATTACGCACCTCGCGCATTTACAGCAAACTCTATAATAAGTTGGGCCAAACAAAAAGCACCCACCCTAAAGCAAGATGAGATAGAATATATTATGAAAACAATCAGGCTTTTTTTACAAAAAAAGCTTGACTTAAAGTGGGAAGGTGATAGTATAGAGATATTGTCAAAAATTGTTGACAATCCGCATATGGAAGAATCACAGATTCAAACAAAAGGTGTCAAATGAATTACTCAAAAACAAAAACAAAAACAAAAGCCAAAGAAGAAAAACCACAGGAGGATTCTCTTGCATCTTCACCAATAATTTTACTGAATACATCAAAAGATGAAAATCCTAAATTGAGAATGGTTGGTCTCTTTGGTGATTTGGTAGAGGAAAAAGTAAGTGATTTAGTTCAAGGGCTCATGGCTCTTAAAGAATATGATATAGAAGAAGAGCGCGAAGATCCAGAAGATCCAGAATCTCCTGTGAGAGCCTTGATCTATAAGCCAATTAATTTTAATATTTCAACATGGGGTGGTTGCGCTCGTGGCATGTTTGCTGTTTATGATACCATGCGCCATGTTAGGGAATATTGTGACATAGTGACATATGGATTAGGAAAAGTCATGTCTGCTGGCGTATTGCTTTTAGCTGCTGGCACCAAAGGTCAAAGAAAAATTGGTAAGAATTGTCGAGTCATGATACACAGCGTGAGAGCCGATCAGTGGGGCGCAATTCATAATCTTGAAAACGAATTTGAGGAAACAAAATGGCTCCAAGAGCAACACATCAACGCTCTTGTTGCAGAGTCAGATATGTCAAAGAAACATTTGAAAAAACTTTTAGACAGAAAAGTAAATGTTTATCTCACCGCCAAAGAAGCGGTTGAATATGGCATCGCAGATATAATCGTTTAAAAAAAGGGAGAAAATCATGGGCTGGAGACACAATCTTTATAATAAAAGATCGGCTAAGAAATATAATTGGGATCCCAGTTGGTTTGAGTCGGATGATTTTGATGACAATCTTGTAGAAAAGATAAAAGACTTTCAGATGCGCCACGATTTAGACCAAGATGGATTTTGTGGCCCAATGACGTATCGAAGAATCCTTTCAGAAAGAGAAGCCCTGGGTGAAGACCTACAGGATGATGGTAAAAAATATATTATTTGTGACGGCGATAAGATTCCCATAGAATGGGATAAGGTCAGTAATATATATGATGTTAAAAACTACGCACTGCCAAAGGGCTGTTATCGTCGGTGGAAACCTAATAAAAGAAATATTAAAATGATTATTACACACTTTGATGTGTGTCTTTCCGCAGCGTCTTGTAAAAGGGTGTTGCAGAAAAAGGGCATATCCAGTCACTTTGTTATTGACAATGATGGCACTATATGTCAAATGGTAGATCCTCAACATGAAGGATGGCATGCTGGTAAAAGGGCAGTCAATAGAGCTTCGATTGGGGTTGATATATCTAACGGCTATTATACAAAATACCAATCATGGTATAGGAAAAGGGGATTTGGAAGCCGACCAGTATTAAATGATGTTGTGGTACATGGGAAGAAGTTAAAAGAATGCTTGGGCTTTTATCCAATTCAAATAGAGGCTTATAAAACTTTAGTCAAGACCCTTTGTAAATATTATGGAATTCCGCTAGATATGCCGACAGATGTTGACGGAAAAGTATTGCGCGCCGTTAGCACACCAGTGCTGAAAGGCAAATTTGAAGGTATTGCCAACCACTTTCATGTAACAAAAGGAAAAATTGATACGGCGAATTTGGATTGGGACAAGGTATTGAAAGAACTTAAGGACTAATTATAATTATGGTTGATATAAATAAATTGGTAGACGCATATTATACCCCACAAGAATTAGATTTAAATACTCTTGTGAGGCTTATTCAAGAACAGATGACGGGCTTGCAGCCACTAAACGAGAGAGCAACAAAGCCTCAAGTTTTAAGTTGGTCTTCAATTCCCGAGATTCCAGTTTCTGAGATTGGGTGGTCGCAATTAGACACGACAGAAGGGGGTGAAGAAATTCCATCGGAGCAGCGATCCCAATTGCAGAACTTTTTAAATAATATTGGCGGCGATGATTTACAATCTAAATTGCGATCACTCAATGAATTTTATGAAGGTGATGATGAGACGTTCGCACGAATGATTGATGGTGATGCAGGGGCTACAATTTCACGAGTAATGTCTTACTTGGTGTTTTATAAGACCCTTACTACAATTATTACAAACTTTAATGCTTCATCTGCTGGATTTTCTTTTGAATCTTTCTTGGGCGTTCTTTTGGGAGGCCAACAAGTCCCTACAGGCGAAGGCACAATTGCAGACTTGAGAACGGGTGATGGCACTCCAATTAGTTTGAAATTATATTCTGAGACAAGCGTTGAGGTTGGAGGAAGTTACACCGACTTGGTTAACGACCTTACAGCAGAAGATTCTCGTGGTATGCAATATGTTGTTGTCACAAAAAGTCTAGAAGGCAAAGACCTTCAAAAGAAAGGAAGGTTAGATTTTTATAGATTTAATTTTAATTTAAGTAATGTTGTCGATATTCTTGCGTTATCAAATGTTAAGCAAAACATTCGCCTGATAGAACTCCCAGTCGAGTTTATTAAAGATCCAACAATTGATTATAATGAAGGATTACCGGCAGTTGCGTCGGGAGTTTCTGTTGAAGAGTTGGAATCCATGTTTGCTGATGGGGTCAGAAAGATAATCGGAGATGATGCAAAGGCTGAAAAACTTTTGCAAGCTCTGGATTGGGCCAATAGCGACGTTATTTTTACATCCATAAGCGGCAAGAGAATTCCTGGTCAATCTTCATTAATGCAGAGACCATTAAGGAACCTCGTGATGGATTTGGCTACATCTGCGGAGGGAGAAGAAGGTTTATATCCCGTCGAAAACGTACCAAAGATTGTCGCTGGCCTTAATATGATTAATAATCAAGTTAAGCAATACCGATCTCAGGCTGGTGAAAGAAGAAAAGAGTCTCTTGGCAAACTTCAATTTGCAAGCGCAAAGGAGTCTTTTAATTTTTACAGAAACGCTAATGAAGAAACGCGCCGACGCGCTTTAAAAAATAGTAGAGGGTATTTATTTAGAGATGATTTTAAATTAAATAAAACAAATGTCAAACAAGTAGGTTCGCTCTCTGCTAGTGCTATACCAGAAGGCCAAGATGGTGTTTATATTGGTTCTATCCGTATTGGTGTAGCCAATGTGCAGCAAATGCTAACTAAAGTTACGGCAGCGGTTAACGAAAAAGTATTTGAAATCTTCAACAACGTAAAAGTTCTCACCACTAATATTCAAGCATATTTTGCTGGCGGTCTAAAAGAAGATACTCAAGCAGACACTGCAATTGGCGCAGCACAAAACATTGAAACAAAGACCGAAGAAATAAAATCTGAAAAATAGCTTGACAATTCCTGTATAATACATTATAGTTTAAGAAGTCGATATCGGAGGATAAATGTCACGAAAATATGAGTTTGGCACAAGCCTACATCAAAAAATATTAAATGGAGCAAACATATTAGCAGACAACGTTGCTTCAACTCTCGGCCCGAGAGGCAGAAATGTTATTTTACATCACCCTGATGAAAGTCCCGTAGTTACAAAAGACGGTGTGACGGTTGCAAAGTTTGTACAACTGGAAGATCCATTTGAAAATGTGGGCGCACAGATTATCAAACAAGCAGCAGCTAAAACTAATTCTGAGGCTGGAGATGGAACAACAACATCTACTGTTCTTGCTAGAGCTATTCTAGCGCAAGCGCAAAGATATTTAATGGCTGGCTCCGCTCCAGTGGAACTTAAGCGAGGTATGGATAAAGCAGTAAAAGTTATTGTAGAAAATTTGGAAGATATGGCAATGCCAATCAAATCAATGGACGAGGTTGCACACATTGCTACCATTTCTGCTAACAACGATAAGGTTATCGGTAAATTAATTGCAAAAGGTGTTGACTTGGCAGGTAAAGATGGTGCCATTACAATTGAAGAGGCACGCTCTGTTGACACGACCTTAGATTTGGTAGAAGGCTTTCGTTTTGATTCTGGTTATTTAGCCAGTGCTTTCGTAACAGATGAAAAAAGAGGTGTCGTTAAATATGATGAGCCAATTATTTTAGTGACGGATGAGAAGATTGATTCTGTTGATGATTTGATGCCAGCATTAGAGATCGCAGCCAGAGAAGGAAGACCATTTATTATTGTTGCAGAAAACATTGAAGGACAAGCATTGGCAGCACTTATAATGAATGCGATGCGTGGAACAATGCGCGTTGCAGGTATTAAAGCACCGAGATATGGAGAAGAAAGACGCAATATTCTCAAAGACTTAGCCCTTTCAATTGGCGCAACATTTATAACTCGTCAAAACAATTTAAGATTAAGAGATGTTAAATTAACACATTTTGGTCGAGCCAAAACAATTGAAAGTTCAAAGTCTTTCACTACAATTGTGGGAGGCAAAGGCGCTATAGATGATGTAGAAAAGAGAATTGATCTTCTAAAAGCGGAGATAAAAGAAACTGACAGCTTGCATGAATGTGAAAAGATTCAAGAAAGAGTTACTAGACTTGCAAGCGGCATTGCAGTAATTCGCGTCGGAGCAGCCACTGAAGTAGAAATGATAGAAAAGAGACATAGAATTGAAGATGCTCTGGAGGCAGTAAACGCGGCACAATTAGAAGGTATAGTTCCTGGTGGTGGTGTTGCATTAATCAGGGCGTCAAGTAAATTAAAAATAGAGTCTGATAATGACGACCAAAAACTTGGAGCAAAAATTATTTGTGAAGCAGTTAAAGAGCCACTGAGACAAATGGCTTTAAATGCTGGGTATTCTCCTGATATTCTTATCTCTCTTGTAGAGAGGGCAAAAGGGAATAAAGGGATTAATTTTAATACTGGTAAATTAGCTGATTTGGTAGAATTAGGAATAATTGATCCAGTTCGGGTAACTAGATGTGCTGTTCAAAACGCTGCATCTGTGGCCTCGACTTTAATTACAACTAATCATGCCATTATAGAAGGCTGAGACTACTTATAAGTGTAGACCGGAGGACAAACCAATGCCTGATGATGCCGTCGCTTTTGCCGAAATGAATGGGAAATTTGATCAACTTATGCAAAAATTAGATACCGTAAAAGATAAGCAGGAAGAGATGGCCGAAGATATTGGTAAGATTAAAGAAGCGGTCTACAATCCTGATTCTGGACTTTATGCTCGCCTCAGAGAGCTTGAAAGCTGGAAAGAAACATCCTCTCGCCTCATTTGGATTATAATCACAAGTGTTTCTGGCCTCACAATAGCTACAATTTATAAAACTTTATTTTAATTTTCCTTGACAAATATTTTTCTGTGTTATATAATTATTCGTAAGTAAAGGAGTAGTTTATGCGTGTAAATGTAACTTACTCAGTAGAATTAGATGAAATCAAACAGATACTTCAAGAAATTCTACTGAAGGTAGAGGATGACGTTGAAAATGTCAGTAAGAATTTTTTAACAGCACAAAGCAATGTAAACAGTGAGAATCAGAATGCGGCAATTGCATCTATTGAGAAATGCCGTGAAAACCTCTCTTCAATTGACCATTCTTTATTTGATTGTTGGAATATTTTGAATGGGTATCAAAAAACATTGGTGCAAATGAAACAGCTTAAAGCTATGGAGCAGTCCGTAGCACAAGCGGAAGGTGTTGACAATAATGTTGAAGGTGGGTGATTTAGTTTACGCACCTTCAGAAGTTAGCTTATTGAAGTTTAATGACAACATAAAGCATGATGACCTTACAAAAACATATGTGGGGCCTTCTCCAATAAAGATACTTAAACTGAAGGTGCCAACAAATCTTTTATTGACAGAGACTAATTTATTAGATAAAAAATATTTAAAAGTTCTGTATAAGGGAGATGAGTGGTATGTTAATGAAAATGATATTAAAGCATAGGAGGATATTTTGGTAAAGTTAGTAGAAGTATATGAAAGTTCCAAGGGGCATATACTAAGAGAGGTTTTTGTAAACCCGAAACACGTAGTTTCTTTAAGGGAGGACGCTAGATTCTCAAAAAAACTTCAGGAGGGGCAATTGCCGCCTGAATTAAGAGATGAGCATACTTTTACAAAAGTTACAATGGACAAGGGCTCAACTGGCCTTGAGATAATTGTAGTTGGCGCACCACACATTGTGGAAAAGAAACTCAGAGGAGATCAAAGGAGCTTGTTAAATGGTTGAGAAAACTAAGAAACATTTTACAGTGTATGTGAAGTCTAAATGTCCTTTCTGCGTCAAGGCGCGAGAAGCACTTTGGGAAAAAGGAGTTGACCATACAATTCACATTATGGACAACAATTCGGAAGGTTTAGATAACTTGAAGGAGTTTTATGAGCATCCAACCGTTCCCATTATTTTTTTGGAGAAGAGTGGTAGGGAAAAACTAATTGGAGGCTATACCGACTTAAAGGCTTATTTTGAGCAGGAAAGCGATGATTGAGTGCAAGCTACTTCCAGTAGTTAAAAATAGATATTTTAAAACTAACCCACCTTATAAAAAGTATGGTCATTATGCACGGCCATATTATTCGATAAAGGGGTTACATCAAACATGCTGGATTATAATTACACACATTCTTGTGGACTACGAGCATTACGTTGAACAAGGTATGACTTTGGAAGAGATTGTGATAGAGTGTATTAAGTTTTTAAACCATAGACCCAAGAGTAGATATGGTAAAAAAAGAAAGCGCAAGTCTCTTTACGGCACGTTTCGACCAAAGCCACACTTAGTTAAAGTGCTGGATAAGGAAGACAAAAAATGCCTTCAGGTTCTATTAATAACCGAAGACAAAAAGAATCCAAATTTTTGGGGAGAAGGAGAGGTAATAAATTATTCATGTCGAAGAAAAAGAAGGACATAGTATATACTTTTGAAGAAGGAACGTGGTTGACATATCTTTATAAAATTGAGAGTGATAGAAATATTTTGGAAAACCTTCTGTTCGACCCAGAAGAAGCTCTTCCAATGTATATTAGAAGCATGCTTTGTGAATATTTTAGTTTTCTTCACAACATGGAAGAAGTCATTCACAAAATGGCAGATGAAGAAAATTATGACAAAGGTACAAGCTGTTTTATTATTTCAGAAACTCTAGCACTTCAGTTTACTATGTACATGAAGGCGTTGGTAATTTCTAAAGAGAATATTGCTAACAATAATTATTCTATTTCTCTTCATTAGAACCTACTTACTTTATGGCAGAAATTATATATATTTCCTTTTGGTTTCTAATGGCCTATATTTATGGAGGATTGTCTGAATGGGCACTTCATAAATATATTTTACATGGTCTTGGGAAAAGGAAAAAAAGTGTATTTTCTTTTCATTGGCATTCTCACCACAAAACGTGCAGAAAGAACGAAAACAGGGATGCAAACTATACTAAGCGTCCAATGTCAAAGCCCGTTAAGAAAGAGTTATTTTCGTTATTTTTATTGATTTGGGCGCACTCTATATTTTTATTTATTCAGCCGTATTTTTTTCTTGGCCTCGTGCTTTATGTTTGTCGTTATTTTTATATGCACCGAAAGGCACATATTGATGTTGAGTGGGGTAAAAAGAATATTCCGTGGCACTATGATCACCACATGGGAAGAAATCAAGATGCCAATTATGGAGTTACCGTTGAGTGGCCCGACAAACTATTTAAAACAAGGAAGAAATAATTAATGAGATTATTATTGATAGTGGTTTTTACTATATTTTCTTTGAGTGTAAGTGCCGCGCCGCCAAAGAAATCTACTAAATCTAAATTTTATGATTTTGGAGAACAAATGATCGACGGTGAAATCCGAAAGCCAACAGCACTTTATACAGACGCACGCCAAAAAGCTCAATTCAGTCGGCTCTTGAAGCTAAAGAAATCTTTTTTACCTAAACTTTTTGCAACATCTAAAGAAAAAATCTTCAAATAGAGTAGATAATTATTCTTTTTTCATCTTCCGAACATATGTATTAATAGAGGTGTGAATTTTTATTCGCACTTTCCCACAAATTATATGTTGTGAAACTTTATTTTGAAAGTTTGCTAGGGAGGTGCATTCTTTGTCAACTAGAATAAAAGCTAAGTATGTTTTTTTAGCCTTTGTGCCATATTTTATCTTTTATTTTTTAATTCAATCTGCCATCACGACAAGCCATTATGACCTATTAACATTTTTGGATGCTAAAGTCCCATTCATTCCTCAATTTATTTGGATATATCACACGATCATACCAGTTACAGTAATCACGAGCTTTGTATTGTTTCAGAAAAGAGAGTTATTTTTATCTTTGACATATGCCAATTTACTTGCTGGGACGATACTTTGCTTGTTTTATATATTATTTCCATCCTTTTATCCAAGAGAAGGATTTGTTGATACTACTACTATTTCTGGTCTTTTTGTTGAGTTTACGAGAGCCATCGACGGAGCGCACAATACTTTCCCTTCAGGTCATGTTACATTTTCTTGGTTATTAACTTTTTTTGTTGGATTGTCACAAAAAGGTAGACAATGTTCAATTTTTAGGGTATTATATTTTTGTTGGGCAATTTTAATTTCAATTTCCACGCTAACTTTGAAACAACATTTTTTAATAGATGTGGTTTGCGGAATCTTATTGGCTCGCATTATTTTTCTAATATTTAGAAATATGTTTTCGGCTAGCAGCCAGAGGAATCTAATTACTATAGATGCTGACTTCATACCCCCAAGAACTTCTACAAAAGAAGTGCCAATTGATTGTTAGGGACACACTAAAGGAAAAGTATGTAAATTTATTTGTTAGAAATTTCACTCTCAGAGAGGGAGAAAAAACTAGCATCTCGTGCAGTGTTGCATTTTCAAACGAGTGGGATGATATTTTTATTGAAGGCACAGGCGAAGGTGCAGTTGATGCTTTGTTCACTACTATGGTTAGTGCATTTTCTGAACAATATCGCTCACTTAGCCAAGTAGGTTTTGATGATTTTGTTATGCAAGTTAAATTTAAGACCAATGTGCGTAAGACTGCATCTCCTGTTGAGATCAAAATGGCACTGAAGAATGCACAAGGAAAAGATATATATTTTTCTTCTGAATCCAATTCAATGGTAAAGGCTACAATATCAGTTGTTGTTTCAGCTTGTGAATATCTGATAAATGCGGAGAGAGCCATTGTTCAACTGAGAGAAGATATAAAGGGAGCGCGAAAGAGACGAAGAAATGATTTGATTGAAGCCTATATGAATCAAATGGTTGATTTAGTTAGCATTACTTCATACGAAGAAATTTCTTAATTTTTTTTGTTGACAAATACTTTATTTTTGTGTATCATGTGAACATGAGTAAAAATAAACCTATAATGAGTAAAAATAAACCTATAGTTTGCGCCGATGGATTTACGATGAGTGTTCAAGCGAACGCACACGCATATTGTAGCCCTCGTATCGATAGCGCGGAAAAATATACAGAAGCTGAAGTGGGATACCCATCAGAAGAAGAGCCGTTGCTCCTGAATTGGGCTGAAAACCCTGAAAGACCGACCAACACGGTTTATCCCTATGTACCATCGGATCGGATAACACTTGTGTGTGCCAAACACGGCGGCATCGTCGAAGGGGATTTGCCCAGCGGTATCGCATACTTAGCCGCGTCCAATTTAAAATGAAAGTGGGCGACCTAGTTCTAGTTGGACCAGCAAATGATGGCACACCTAGTATAATTGTAAGCATGGAGGTGAAAGGCCGCCGCTTTGCAGGTTCAGTGGTGATCTTTTGTCCTGATATTCAAGATGAGGTGGTGATGGGCAAGCAATGGCTCACAGTCATCTCTTCTGCATAGTTTTTTTATTTTTTTGTTTTTTT
>CETM01123953.1_pt1 | contig 33276 bp, 34 predicted proteins | sample 361451 | NCBI WGS metagenome assembly CETM01 (sample SAMEA2622690, study PRJEB7988) | marine metagenome | isolation source: saline water (ENVO:00002010), including
ATTCAGGCGCAGCAGGAACTCGTCCCCGCCGATGCGGTAGGCCTGCACGGTTGGTGCCGGCAAGCGATCGAGCCGGCGTGACAGCGTGATCAATACTCGGTCACCGAGGGCGTAGCCGAAGGTATCATTGATGCGGCGGAAGTCGCCGATCGCCATGCGTAGCAGGGTGAAACCGCTCCCTCTTGCGATATCTCGCTGAACGTCGTGCTGCGCCGATGTGCGGTTGGGGAGATCTGTCAAAATATCATGCCGAGACTGGTGCAGGAGGCTTGCCTCCCGCTGTGCGATGTCTTCCTGCATGGTCATGAGTGTGTCAGCCAGCACGCGCATCTCGCCGTGCTGACCGGACTTGATGTCGGCTATTTGCTCGCCCTGGCCAATGCGCCTGGCGGCGTCGGCGAGTCGGCGCAATGGGAGACTGATGCCTTTGGCGCTGAATGCCGCGACCACGGCGGTCAGCGTTAGGGTGATGGCGAACAGCGCCAGCAACTGCCACTGAATATGGCGATAGGGTGCCATCAGGTTCGTGCGTGACGCCTGGATCAGAGCGAAGGCTTCATCTTCACCGCTGCGGCGCAGCAAGCGGGCCCGGGTTAGGTAGTCGGCGTTTGCATCCAGTTCTGCAACGGAGCCCATACCATCCAGTGCGGTTAGCAGTTGGGTCATTTCTTCGGTCGGCAGGTTCGTGCGAGACGTCGCCGTATAGGTTGCTTGGTTCTGGCCGAGTTGGTGGCCAATGAAGCTGACTGGTAGCCGGGTGAGGGTATTGATCTCCTTGGCGAGTTCGGCATCTAGCCGAAAGCCCATGCCCGCCCAACCGATCAGGTTGGGCGCATGCACGGGCAATAGGACGAATTGGTATGGAATTCCGTCCTGCAATACTACTTCGACGCTGCCCTGGCCTTCCTGAGCTGCGCGCCATAGTCCCTTGAAGGGCAGTTGACTGCCGGTCTCGTGATGGCTGCTTGCCAGCAAGCGCCCGTTGGGATCGGCGAGCAGTACCATATCTGCCTCGGCGCGGGTGCCATGATTGATCAGCACCGATTCGAGCGTGGAGGTGTCCTTAGTGGCCACTGCACTCTTGAAACCGAAGTCGTCGGTAAGGATATCGACCGTATCACGCAGTCGCTGGCCGCGGGCATCGAGCACCTCACGCAGCATGCTCAGGCCGACATCCAGATTGCGCTGGCCGGACGCCATGATGTCGGCACGGATGGCGCTTAATGTGGCGGCCGCGGTGACGATCTGGGCCAGTATCACCACCGATAGCATGGTAATCAGCAGGCGGGAGCGGAACGTCATACGGGCCTCACTGGCTCAGGGCGCGGTCGAAGCGCTGTTGCAGCGTCGACTGCTCGGCTGCAGATTTCTCTGGGACTGAGAGCGACAGGGAAACGCTGCGCACATCGCTATCGCCGAGCGGCTGGGGGGCTTCCCACCATTGTTGATGGGTTTCCTCGAGACGAGGATGCCAGACCCGCAGGTGGTGTTCGCCTGGTGGCAGATCCGTCAGGTTGACTTGGCCATTTTCGTCGGTGATCGCGAAAGACGCGGCATCGCTGACCACGATGAAGGCCTGCATGTGGTCGTGGATGTTGCAGCCGAGGACCGCCACCCCGGCCGTATCGAATAGTACGGGGGGCGGTGTCTCCTGTCGGTAGAGGTTCAAGTCGAAGACACCGGTGGGCGAAAAGGAATAGACATGGTGGCGAGTGGTATCGCGATTGGGAAAGCTGACGCGGCTGCCTGTGCCTACCACACTGACATGGGGATGGAAGGCGGCATTGCGTTGGAAGATCTCCTCCGATGACGGGGTCGCCTTGGGCGCGCCCTCGGTATCGACCTCGACCACTGCTTCTGTGAGCGGTTCCCCGGTTGCGGCATCGGTGACGGTGATGCGCGCGGCCTGGGCGGCCAGACTATTCCAGAGGCCTGTGGCCAACAACAAGGCGCTTAGCAATACGTGAGGGGCTCTGGTCACATGGGGTCCTTTTCTTGCTGGCGTTTCATAGGAGGGCGAGACAGCCAGAGCATCGTTGTGCCTACAACATCGACGCTAACGGCAGCACAAGCTCTAACAACGACACTCATTATTATCTGATAAAGCGTGATTGCATCAAACCTGGGATAACCGGGCTTATCAAGGCGCCTGCCACCAGTGCCGGCGCCAGGCCTTCATTACCCGCTCGGGGTACCAAGTTTCCCCCCGGCTGCCGTTGTAACGGGCCAGCGCGCGCGTCAGGTCGCCATCTTCCACGGCCAAGTAGTGGGCGAGGATAGTACAGCCATAGCGAAGATTGAGCAGAGGATCGAAGAGGTTATCCTCGGGACGCCCCAGTACCTCGACCCAGAACGGCATTACCTGCATCAAACCCTTGGCACCGGCACTGGAGACGGCATTGGCCCGAAAGGCGCTCTCTACCTGGATCAATGCCATCACAAGGCCAGGTGCCAGTCCCGCCAACCGCGCTTCCTGCTGGACATGATCCAGCAGGCGTGAGCTGCTGGCGGGGTCGTTGATATAGCGGGAAAGCCGTGTCGCCATGGTCGATCGCCATTGGAGGTCGGCCCACCGCTCGATAGCGGGTCGCGGCGCATCGAGTACGCTTTCCAGGGTCTGATGCAAGGGCGCGGAGTACCCCGGACCGGTTTCGGCCCGGGCCAGGCTATCGGCCATCAGCAGTGCCGAGCCCAGAATGGCCAGACTCAGCAGCGCTGTGCGTGGCAGGCGAGGACCGGCGACGGGCATCAGCCGATGCGGGAACGCAGGAAATCGACGATGGTGTCGGCAGGTACCATAGTGGCCTCGTCATCGCGACGTCCCTTGTATTCGAGCTCACCCTTGTCGAGACTGCGATCGCCGATGACCAGACGATGGGGAATCCCGATCAGCTCTTGGTCGGCAAACTTGACCCCGGGGCGGATGTCCCGGTCATCGAGCAGCACATCGATGCCCTGTGCCTTCAGCTCGTCGTAGAGACGTTCGGCGGTCTCGCGCACGCGTTCTGACTTATGGGCGTTCATGGGCACCATGGCCACTTCGAAGGGCGCCAGCGCATCTGGCCAGGTGATGCCAGCGTCGTCATGGTTCTGCTCAATGGCGGAGGCTACCACCCGGGTCACGCCGATGCCGTAGCAGCCCATCCAGGGATGGACGGCCTTGCCGTCGTCGCCAAGCACGGTGGCATTCATGGATTCAGAGTACTTGGTGCCCAGCTGGAAAACATGGCCAACCTCGATGCCGCGCTTGATCGCAAGCGTGCCCTGGCCGTCTGGTGAAGGGTCGCCTTCGACGACATTGCGGATGTCGGCGACTTTGGGAAGTGCCAGATCACGCTCCCAGTTGATGCCGAAGTAGTGCTTGTCATCGATATTGGCGCCGGCGCCGAAGTCGCTCATCAGCGCCACGCTGCGGTCGACGATCACCGGCATGTCCAGGTTCACCGGGCCAAGCGAGCCCGGGCCTGCGCCCACGGCGGCACGGATTTCGGCCTCTGTTGCCATGGTCAGCGGGGCCTTGACCTCGGATAGGTTCTCGGCCTTGATCTCGTTAAGCTCATGGTCGCCACGCACCAGCAGGGCGATCAGGCCACCGGCCTCGGCGTGGACCATCAGCGTCTTGATGGTCTTCTCGATGGCGAGGCCATGCTTTTCGACCAGGGCGGCGATGGTCTTGGTCTCGGGAGTGTCGACCATGCGCAGTTCCTCGCTCGGCGCGGCGGCCTTGGCCTCGCTGCCCAGCGGTGCCGGCAGGGCTTCTGCCTTCTCGATATTGGCGGCATAGTCGGAGGCGGTGGAGAAAACGATATCGTCCTCACCCGAGTCGGCCAGTACGTGGAACTCGTGGGAGCCGGTGCCGCCGATGGAGCCGTTGTCGGCGATCACCGGGCGGAAATCCAGTCCCAGGCGGGTGAAAATGCGCACGTAGGCGTCATACATCGCCTGATAGGTCTCTTTCAGGGAGTCTTCATCGATATGGAAGGAGTAGGCGTCCTTCATGATGAATTCCCGCGAGCGCATCACCCCGAAGCGCGGGCGGATCTCGTCACGGAACTTGGTCTGGATCTGATAGAAGTTCGATGGCAGCTGCTTATAGCTTGATATCTCTTTGCGCACCAAGTCGGTGATGACTTCCTCGTGGGTTGGTCCCACGCAATAGTCGCGTTCATGGCGATCCTTGAGGCGCAACAGCTCCGGGCCGTACTGCTCCCAACGGCCGGACTCCTGCCAAAGCTCCGCGGGCTGCACGGCCGGCATCAGCACCTCCTGGGCGCCAGCACGATCCATCTCCTCGCGGACGACCCGCTCGACCTTGCGCAGCGTGCGCAGGCCCATCGGCAGCCAGGTGTAGAGCCCCGAGGTCAGGCGGCGAATCATCCCCGCGCGTAGCATCAGCTGATGGCTGATCACTTCGGCGTCGGCGGGCGTTTCCTTGAGGGTGGAGAGCAATAGTTGGCTGGCGCGCATGGGTCCGGCGTTTCCTTGGAATCTTGAACGGGGACCGGCCGGCTTTATAGCCGGCGGTCGGAGTTACCCGCATTGTACGGTGAAGCCAGAGTGGCGGCAAAAGGCGGCGGCAAAAGGCTTTGTCTAAAAAGTCGACGAGCGCAGTACGTTTCAGACATTGCCTAGTCGGGCCATTCTAGAGAAGCTCATGTGTGGCGAGGCCTGACGCATTCCCCGGTCCAAAATCAGTGATCCTGTCAGGAACATGACGGGATGTCGTAAGGTTCGCCGCAGGCCATCGGCAAGGTGGTGCAGTGGCAGGACGCACGGATAAGGTCTCGGGGCGATACTCCGCTAACAGTGCCCAGAGGATCGCCATGGACTCGGTATCCGCAAGGCCCCGGTAGTCAGCGGGGCGATAGCGCATCTGGAAGGCGCGCAGTGCTCCCCGGGTGCTTTCATCAAGGATATCGCTGGGCGTCACCGCAAAGCCCCACTCGGCCAGCGCCCGCTGCAGGCTGCCAAGCGGGAGTGGCGCTTTTTCGAACCGGCGGCGATAGCAGGCGACTCGCGCCGGGTCTGGCCAGGGACCGATCCCCGCGGCGTGAAGGCGCTGCCAGGGAAAAGCCGGGCCTGGGTCGATCTTGCGGGTGGGGGCGATCTCGGCATGACTCACCACCGCGGTGGTTTCAATCCCGTGGCGAGCGATAATGTCCTGAGCCAGCGCGATCAGCGCTGTGATCTGGGCATCGGGGAAGGGCGCCCAACTGGCCTTAATGCCGGCCTCGATGTCCACAAAGCGATGATCCGGCCCTGTATTGACGACTTCGATGCCAACCGAGGTGTCATTGGGGTTCTCGCGTCCGGCCCAGCTGCTGGCGCCGGCGTGCCAGGCTCGCCGAGTCTCATCGACCAGCTGGTAGACCGGTGGTGGCTTGCCGTTTCGCGGCGGAGGGATCAGGTAATGGCTGCTGACCCTTGGGCCAGTGAGTGTGCGGAGCGAGTCGGCCTCATCAGCGTCGGTGTAGTGAATCACCAGAGAACGCACCCGGCTCGAGTGAGAAGTTGCACTATGGCGATGATCGACGCTGTAGCCGTCGCGTTGCTCTACTGCCGGACCCGCGCAGGCGCCAAGCCCCAGGCCAAGCATCAGAATGGCGACGAGCTTGTGCATGACGACTTGGCCTTGGCCAGTGAGCGCTTGAGCATGGCTGTGACCTGGATGACAACGCCTATGAGTCTGGCAGGGGGCTTCATGGGATTCCTCTTGGGCGCCACCGGGGCCAAGGTTTGGCTGAGCTCGGTCCAGTATGCCGCCTCAGGCAGAGACTTTGGATTCCGAGATATTGGTCTGAGTGACAGATCGGCTTATCACTCGGTTGCGGCCGGTTTCCTTGCATTCGTAGAGGCCGGCATCGGCGGTGGCGATGATGTCATCGAGGCTGACCGGTTCGCCGGAATGGGTGACAGCAACGCCGATGCTGACAGTGACCACGTCGGTGACACTGGAGGCCCGGTGCTCGATACCTACCGCTTGCAGCATGCCACGCATGGCCTCGGCAAGGCGCACGGCTTCTTCTTCATCGGCATCGAGCAGCACTACCAGAAACTCCTCGCCGCCCAAGCGCACCACGATATCGGTCTCGCGCCGGAAGGTGTCGCGTAGCACATTGGCGATCTCGACCAGACACTCATCGCCTGCCTGGTGACCGTAGAGATCGTTATATTCCTTGAAGTGATCGACGTCGATCACCAACGCCGAAACAGCGCGCATCCAGCGACGACTGAGGGGCAGAGCGATATCGAGACGCTGTTCCAGCAGTCGGCGGTTGCCAAGCCCGGTTAGCGGGTCCTTGATCGCCTGCTCCTGCAGCTGGAGATTGGCTGCACAGAGGTGATCGACGCGCTGTGCTAGCCGACTCGCCAGCGATCCATGCATGGTCTGGTCGGGTGGCAAGCGCTCTGCGTTGGCGGCCAAGTCCAGAGCGTCGATGTGCGTGATCATCTGCTTCAATGGACGTCGGTAGCGGTGCTCGATCGACCACCAGGCGAGCACTACGACGCTGGCAGGCATGACGATGAGTAGCAAGGTAGACATGAATATCGGCTCGTCCATGACCGTGAGTGACGACGAGGTCGGCTAGTTAGCACAGTTGCTAATATGCAGACCATCGGCTGATATGCTTGTACCTTTAATCACATTTTATTACGTCGCGTCACGCCTTGATAGATCCGTGCTGAATTGCAGGCTCGCGAGCTGCCGGTAGAGTGCGCTGGATTCCAAAAGGCTGGCATGGCTTCCCGATGCAACCAGTTTTCCATGGTCGAACACCAGCAAGCGGTCGGCGGCGATCACCGTCGCCAGGCGATGAGCGATCACTAAGCTGGTGCGTCCTTGCATCAGGCGGTCCAGTGCTTCCTGAACGACGCGTTCACTTTCCGCGTCCAGGGCACTGGTGGCCTCGTCTAGCAGTAGCACACGTGGGTCGCGCAGCAGGGCTCGGGCGATGGCCAGCCGCTGGCGTTGGCCGCCCGATAGCTGCACGCCACCGGGCCCCAGAGGAGTTGCGAAGCCCCTTGGCAGGGCCTCAATAAAGCTTAGAGCGTTGGCATCTCGGGCTGCCTCACGCACTTCCTGAAGGCTCGCCTCTGGATGGCCGTAGCGGATGTTGTCGGCCGCTGAGCCCGAAAAAAGCACTGGCTCCTGCGAAACCAGGCCCAACTGTGCCCTCAGGGTATGGGGATCGAGCTCGCGAAGATCGATACCGTCCAGGGTAAGTCGCCCGGCCTGGGGGTCATAGAAGCGCAACAGCAAGTGAAGCAGTGTGCTCTTGCCGGCGCCAGAAGGTCCCACCAGCGCGACCCGTTCACCGGGGCGGATATGCAGGTCGATACCATCCAGCACTGGAGTAGCGGGACGGTGAGGATAGGCAAAGCGCACTGCCTCGATGCTGATCGCTCCCTCGACCTGGTCGGGCAGCGGTCGTGGCTCGGCCGGAGCCGTGATCATCGGGCGGGCGTCGAGTAATTCCAGCAGGCGTTCGGCGGCGCCGGCGGCACGCTGAACATCCCCGGCCACCTCGGCCAGCGCCGCTACGCCACCAGCGGCCAGCACCGCATAAAAGACAAACGCCGACAGCTCGCCTGCACTCATGTCGCCTGCCAGCACCGCATGGCCCCCTTGCCAGAGCATCAGGCCGACGGCCGTGAAGACCACCAGCATGGCGATACCGGTCAGCCAGGCCCGCTGACGGGTTCGATTGATGGCCGTGTTGAAGGCGGTCTCGACCCGGTTGCCATAGTCGTGTCGGTCGATGTCCTCATGGCCAAAAGCCTGGAGCGTGCGGATGCCGGTCAGCGCCTCACCGGCGTAGCGGCCAAGCTCGGCGACCTGGTCCTGACTCGAGCGCGAAAGACGCCTGACCCGGCGCCCGTACCACAGGATGGGTAACAGCGTCGCAGGAATGCCCAGCAGGACAACCGCTGAGAGCCAGGGCTGGGTGGCCACCATCATGATCACGGCGCCGATCAGCATGAGCAGATTGCGCAACGCCACGGACAGCGACGAGCCGAACAGGCTCTGCAGCACGCTGGTGTCGGCGGTCAACCGCGACTGGATCTCTCCGGCCCCGCCATGACCGGCTTCGCCAGCGATGACCGACGGCTGCTCGAAGAAGGTCGGCTCGAGGGTCAGCAGATGATCGAACACCCGGCGACGAAGGTCACCGGCCAGCCGCTCGCCGATCCAGGTGACCAGGTAATAGCGAAACGCCGAGGCCCCGGCGAGCAGAGCAACGATCACCAGTAAGCCCAGCAAGGCCTGATTGAGGCGCGCAGCATCCTCGGCGATGAAGCCTTGGTCGATGACCATCTTGAGTCCCTGGCCAACCAGTAACACGCTGATCGATGCCACCAGTAGCGCGACAGCGGCCAGTATCAAGCGGGCGCGGTAGGGGCTTAACAACGAAAGCAGGCGAAGCAGGATGCGCGGATGTGGTCGTGATGTCATGGGGATATGTCAGGGCCCTGTTGGAGCTGTAAAAAAGTGGTTGAAGCGTGATGCAAAACAGTGAAAAAAGCCTCAACGTCGGCGGTAACGCGGCGGGGCGTTGTGCCTTGCAGGCAGCGGGGTGCTTGGCCATATTGCGAACGATTGACCGCTTTCTGGCAATTCACGACTGAATCAATTCTTGGAGGCATCATCATGACTGACTCATCAAAGGACGGATCCGCCGACAGTCTGACACTGGCCTGCCCGCATTGTGCCGCTTTGAACCGGGTGGCGCAGGCTCGGCTGATTCAGGGCCGCTGTGGAAAGTGCAAGCAGGCGCTATTTACCGGCACGCCCGTCGAACTCAACGGCGCCAATTTCAATGCCCTCGTCAATCGCAGCGATCTGCCGGTGGTGGTGGATTTTTGGGCAGACTGGTGCGGGCCCTGCAAAGCGATGGCACCGATCTTCACCCAATTGGCCGGCGAGCTGGAACCGCGTATGCGCTTCGCGAAGCTGGATACCGATGCCGAACAGGCACTGGCCGGGCGTTTCAACATCCGCAGTATCCCCACCCTGGCGGTGTTCCGGCACGGCCAGGAAGTCGCCCGCCAGGCCGGTGTCATGCAGGGGCCGCACCTGAAACAGTGGTTGGCCCCGCACCTTCTGTGATACGTGCCTGGCAAAAAATCTCGGCGCTGAACGGTGACGCCGATAACGGAACGCAGCATGGGGAACCTGAGTGCTTGATGAGCTTGTTATTCCACTCACCTGACAATAGCAGGCTGGATATAATACGAAGGCAGTGATGGCGTCATGGGTTGGCTCAGCGATGCAATCCGGTTAATATTAGCACGCTAACTGTTTGCTTGCAGTGATTCAGCCGTCAATGCGGCGGTCACTGCGAGCCGTGCTTCTGCTGTCATTTCCGGTTTGCCATCATGCGCTCTACTCTCTTTCTCCGCTGGCGCTGGATAGGTGCCTGGACCTTGGCCAATATGCTGCTGGCCTGGTCGATCGCCAGTCGCTACGTCGACTACATCGAACCCAGCGGCCTAGCTCAGTGGAGCTACCTCGGGCTGGTGTTCCTGGGCCATATCTCGATGCTGGTATGGCTGGGTGCGCTGCCGCTGTTCGTGCTCGCCCCCTTGGTGCGAGGGCGGGTGATGTGGCTGTTAGGTACGCTTTGGGCCAGTTCGCTGCAGTTGCTGCTGCTGCTCGATACCCTGGTCTACGATCAATACCGTTTCCACCTGAGCGGCTTCATCCTCGACCTGTTGGTCAACGCCGGAGGAGATGTCTTTCGCTTCTCCTGGGTGGCTATCTCGATGACCTTGGCCGGGATTCTGGGCATGCTGGTGCTGCAGGGCCTTCTTGGGCGGTTGCTCAAGAAACCTAGTGCCGGTGGGGCCAGCCGAATCGCCTTTGTGCTGACCTTTCTGGCGCTGCTGGGCGTGCATGGCTGGCATGCCTGGGCGGATGCGTTCTATGACCAGAAGATCACCGCCATGACCCGCCATTTTCCGCTCTTCTATCCGGCAACGGCCAAGCGGTTCTTTATCGAGCAGGGCTGGGTCGACGCGCAGGAAGTCCGCGATAACGTCAAGCTGGGCGCCTCGACCCAGGCCAGCCGAGGCCTCAATTATCCTCTAGCGCCCCTCGCGTGTCGTGCGAGCGAATCGCCGGATAATGTCATGCTGGTGGTGGTCGATACCCTGCGTCACGATATGCTCAACCCCACAGTGATGCCAAATCTATACCGCTACGCCCAGAGCCCGGGCTGGATCAATGCGTCAGAGCATTTCAGCGGCGGCAACTCCACCAAGGCGGGGATTTTTAGCCTCTTCTATGGGCTGCCGGTGAACTACTGGGATGCCTTCACGGCTAGCCAGCAGCCGCCAGTGTTGCTGGACACCCTCGAGTCCCAGGATTACCGCTTCAAGGTGTTGTCGTCGGCTACCCTGGTCAGTCCTGCCTTTGACCGCAACGTGTTCTCGGGGCTCGATGATGTCTCCCTGAAACCTGCCGAGGGCGAGCCCTGGGAGCGGGATCAACAGATCACCGAGGATTGGTTGGCGTGGATCTCAGGCAATGAAAAGGGTGCTGGCCAAAGCAGTGACCAAGGTGGCGAGCCAGGCAATGGTCAACGGCCGTTCTTCGGCTTCCTGTTCTTCGATGCCGTCCATGGATATAGCAGCCCGCCTGATTTTCCGCGTTTCACGCCCTACTGGGAGACCGTCAACCATTTGGCGCTGGGGCCCGACTTCGATGCCGAGCCATACTTCAATCGCTATCGCACTGCGGCCCACTATGTGGATCAACAGCTCGGTCGAGTGCTGGATGACCTGAAGGCGCGGGGGATTCTCGACAACACGGCGGTGGTCATCACCGCGGATCACGGCGAGTCCTTCATCGAGCATGGCAAGAACTACTGGGGACACGGCAGCAACTATTCTCGTGAACAGGTCGAGGTGCCCTTGGTGATGCATCTGCCAGGGCATTCGGGAGGCAAGATCGACTACCGTACACAGCATGCCGATATTGCACCGACCCTGCTCGAAGAGGTGCTGGGCTGTGAGGCTGCCCCACAGCGCTATACGCTGGGCCATAACCTGATCAAAGGTCCCTCTTCGAGGGACTGGATGCTCTCTGGCAGCTACATGGGTTATGGCATTCTGCTGCCGGATCGCCAGGTGGATGTCGAGCCGACTGGGCGCTTCCAAGTGTACGACTATCAGATGCAGCCGCTCAATGCGGCTGGTCCCGGCGCGTCGACGTCCCAGGAGGTTCTCAAGGCGCTGTCACGCTTTTATCGCTAAGTGCTTGTAGAGCAGGTTTCGTCGCAGAGAGGAGGGCGCCACGCTATCGCACCCTTTCTTATGAGCGGGCATCTAGAGGGGCTGCTGGACGGGGCGGGGGCTCGGTTGGGAGTCGAGGCCAAGCCTAGTCGGCATAGATCATCTTTCGCGTCATGCCGCCGTCGACCACGAAGTTCTGGCCGGTGATGAACCCCGCCTCGTCGGAGAGCAGAAAGGCGACCATAGAGGCAATGTCACGGGGTTCGCCGACCCGCCCAGCCGGATGTTGCGCGTGGTCTTCGGCACTCAGTTCGGCGGTCTGGCGACGCGAGGGTTTTTGCCATTCGCCGACTTCGATCCATCCTGGGCTGATGGCATTGACGCGCACCCTTGGGGCAAGGCTCATCGCCAAGGCATGCGTCAGCGCCACGATACCGCCTTTGCTGGCGGCATAGGCCTCGGTGTCGGGTTCGGATTGTAGGGCCCGGGTCGAGGCGATGTTGACGATCACCCCCTGACTGGCACGCAGAGCCTGCGCCGCATGCTTGGCAGTCAGAAAGGCGCCGGTCAGGCTGGTGTCGAGCACCTTGTGCCAGGTCTCGAGCGTCAAGGATTCGACAGGCCCCTGGAAGGGATCGGCGAGGGCGGCATTGTTGATCACTCCATCGAGCCGCCCGTAGCGGGCCAGGGTTTCCGCAAGGCTGGCCTTGACCTGGTCCTCATCGGTCACATCGACCTGCTGGAAGCTCAGAGCCTCAGGGTCGCCTGGAACCGCCTGTCCCTTCACGCATTCGCCCAGCTCGGCCAGGCAGGCCTCGCCGGCCTCCCGGTCGACATCGGCGATCACCACCCGGTAGCCACGCGACAACAGCCCAAGCGCCATGCCCCGGCCGATGCCCTGGGCACCGCCCGTGATGTAGACCACCTTGGCGCTGTTCATCGTTTGCCCTCCCTTCGCTCACTATCATTTCGCATGGCTGTACCCTGCGGCGTGCCTGCCGACAAAGCAAGTGCGTGACCCATATCAAGGATCAATCAGTTGCCTGGCCGCGGCGGCATCGAGCGCGACCAGGCTCAAGGAATGCGTGGGGGAGAGGCAGAGCCGCTCAACGCGACATCGCTCGAGCGCGCCATCGGCGTGATCTATCGCCCGGAGACCGAGCGGGGCAGCCACTACTTTCGCGCCTCACTGGCCAGGCAGTTCGATGCCATCTTTCACCTTGATGAGACGACTGCGGTGGAGCCCTTCGACACCGGCGGGCCATGGCGCACGGAAGAGGTGCCAGAGACCTATCCTTCCGGCCTGTGAGTCACACGACTGATGGCTGGCGAGACAAGGCATGAAAGCGCTCGTTTTTAATGGCTCTTAGGCGCTCATGCCGGCGACTGAATTTGTGCTCATGTCCCGTGGCCCCCGTCGCTTTCTTGATGCGCGTCAATGAGTCGTTGCGGGGGCCTGACTATCTTTTCTGACGGGTATTGGTTCACTCATCAGGAGGGCACATCATGGCCCGCAAAAACGTCAAGCATATCAATCCCTCCAGCGCTGCAGTCCAAAAGGGACCAACCGAGCCGAACCAGTCGCTGGTACAACCCCATAATCAGGCGTTGAGCCCGTTTCAAGAAATGGAACGCATGTTCGACAAGATGTTCGAGCGAGGCTGGATGCCATCGATGTGGCGCCGCGAACATCCGCGATGGTCGGGCCTAGGTGCGCTGGAGCCACAGGACTTGCCGAAGGTCGACGTCATCGACCGGGACGCCGAACTGCTCGTCAAGGCGGAGCTACCCGGCATCAAGCGCGAGGACCTGGACATCTCCGTCACCGAAGACAGCGTGACGATCAAGGGTGAGAGCAAGCAGGAAACCAAGGAGGAGACCGGCGAGTATTATCGCAGCGAGATTTCACGAAAGAGCTACTGCCGGACCCTGGCGCTACCCTGTGATGTCGACACCGACCGGGTCGAGGCCAGCTTCAGCGATGGCGTGCTTGAACTGATCCTGCCCAAGCAGAAGGAAGCCAATCGGCGCAAGGTCGAGGTCAAGTAGCGCTCCAAGCGCTCATTCAGTAGATACGGCGAGCGGCAAACCCTGCTCGCCGGTTTTCCGTGCGCCTTCAATAGCGTCAATGTCCGATGTCCTGCCTGTGACGCCGCCCATAACTGGCGTTGCATGCCTCTGGCGAGGCTTGGTGTGTTGAGAACCGAATCTGTAGGCGCCGGTGCTGGCGCGGCTGTACTGCTAAAACAGGCGATTCCAGTAATGTACGCAGCGCGTGCTATTGGGCGATCTTGCCCAGTTCCAGCAGTTTGCGAAACCAGGCCTGGCGGGTCTTGTCGCTCATCGTCTCGACGCTGCCGACCAGGGTCTCGCGTATAGGCGCAAAGCCGACGAAGCCGAGGATGTTGCGCTCCAGCGCTTTGACGCTGTGAGCCCGGAAGAAGTGACGATAGACCAGTGCTGGCATGCCCATGGTCACGATGATTCGTGCCGAGCGGCCCGTTAGGCCCTTCTTGCCAAGCGGATTATTGTCCTGATACTGGAAGGCGAACCCCGGGCGCGCCACCTGCTCGAGAAACCCCTTGACCAGTGCGGGCATGCCGCCGAGCCACAGCGGGAAGATCAGCACCAGGTGCTGGGCCCACTTGATCTCCTGTTGGGCGGCCTCCAGCGTGGGCGGCAGGGCTTCATGCTGCCATTCCTGCTGGCTTTTAAGCAGCGGGAAATCAAGTGCTGCAATGCTGATCTGGTGCACGTCATGCCCCGCTGACTCCGCCCCTTCCCGGTAATGGTCGGCCAGCGCATGGCAAAGGTGCGGCTGAGTAGTGTCCGGATGTCCCTGGACGATCAGAATACGGCTCATTGTATCCCCCTGGCTGGCTTCTCCTCTGGCTTCCATATCTGGAAGCCCAGGCTGCGCCAAGGCGCAGGCACTGCATAAAGGGTAGCCAACCTCGCGCTGGGCGGCGCTGGATTGGAGGAAAGATGCGCCTGTTTTTCAGGCCCCGTGCCGCGGTGGCCCTTACTTCTGCTTCAGCTGGTCGCGAAGCTGGTTGGGCACTTTCTTGATGATCAGCCGATCCTGATCGGCGTCGTATTCGACGCTTGAGCCGAGAAGGTGTGAATCGAAGCTGATCGAGTCTAACCTTGATAGGATAATAGGTAAGTTACTGTTAATGAATGGTTTTACTGCTCTCCAACTACCAGAAATCTTGATAGGTGGTACAAGGAGACAGTCAAAATGGCGTACCTGATGAAGGATAGGCACCAGACCTATTACCTGAGAATCGTTCTCAATAAGAATCAGCAAGCCCAATTCGGACGAAAGGAGTACAGACGCTCCCTCAGTACGAAATCGAAGAGAGAGGCCAACAGGCGGCTTCCTGAAGCGTTCATGGAGGCAATGAGGATGCTGTCCTGTGCATCTCTGCCAAGGGGAGGGCACCAAGTACCTGTTGAGGTATCTCAAAAGCCCCTGCTAAGCGATCTCTTCAAAGCCTACAAACGACACCTCACGTTGATGGGCTATCAAGGAAGAACCGTAGATGGGAAAGACCCTGTCCTTAATATCCTATTCAAGATAATAGGTGATAAGCAGGTGGACTTGTATACACGAGACGATGTTCGCTTGCTACAAGATACCCTGTTGAAGTTTCCTCCAAGGTTTCAAAGGCAGTTGACTAAGGGAATGTCAGTAAAGCAGGTGGTCAACCTCAATAAGGGTGGTAGCACTATAAGCACTGTAACCTTCAATAATTACATGGCTATGTATATTGCAGTTTTTAACCATGCTATTAAGGAAGGGTATATAGAAAACAATCCATTCAGGAAGACACGGATACACCAGAAAAGGTTGAAGTCTTCTTACAGGGAAGCTTTCAGTGATAGTGATCTTCAAAAGATATTTTCCTATGTAGAAGGAAAGGTAGACATAGGAGAAAGGAAGTACAAAGATGCTTCAAAGAATATCTTAAGGGCTGATAGGTACTGGCTAACGTACCTTGGCTATTACACCTCAGCCAGATTGAATGAGCTAGCACAGCTTTACACCAGTGACGTTTACAAGATAGAGGGTACATGGTGTATTCATATAAGAGCAGGAAATGAATATCAGAGGCTAAAGAACCTTAATAGTGAAAGACTGATACCAATACACCATGACTTGATGGCTTTAGGGTTCTTGGATTATGTGAACAAACATGATGGGCATTTGTTCCCAATGCTTAAATACTCAAAAGAGTACGGGTATGGTGCCAAAGTGTCTACATGGTTCACTGTTTTGTTAAGAAAGCTAGAGATTAGCCAAGGGAAAAGGCTCTCATACCACTCCTTTAGGCATACTGGTGCCAATATACTGAAGCAAAAAGGTACTGAGTCCCATCTAGTTGCAGCACTGTTAGGGCACTCAACGGGAACTATTACTTACGATAGGTACGGTAAAGCTTTATCTCCAAAGGTTCTTGTTGATGTTGTTAACAGCATTCCATCAATAAGAGATGGCTTTACCAATGTTGATACTGCTGCTATTTTTGAATAAAAGACAATGGAGGTCGTGATGTCAATTACTGAATGCATAGAATGTAATGGTAAGGTAAGCACTACTGCAAAGGCATGTCCCCATTGCGGTGCGGAAGATTACAAAGAAAATGCCTATTTTAGTTTTGTGTATAATGTAGTCGAGAATGGGTCTAAATATTTTCCTGCACCTATGATGGGAGTGATAGGTTACACCATGATTGTAGCTTACATATGGGTATTACTAAACATACCATTTATAGTGGCAGTTGCTGTAGAGTTCACCAAAGAAGCTGTTGCATTGCCTAATGTTATCTATAAATGGTCTTCTTGGGTGATTGATATCTATGTTGATTTCTACATAGCAATATACGATCTTCTGTTGAAGATGCTTTTCTGATTACCTCCTAAGCCCTGCAATTTTCATTGTGGGGCTTTTTTATTGGTTTTTATCCTATCAAGTTCCTACCTTAGAACCCTACCCACCATTGACCCTAGGAAGCACCTAGAAACGTTTTTAGGGTCAAATTTCCCAAGAAAAAATGGTTTATCAGCCGACTCTGACACGATAGTTCAGGTTCCTTTATTCCATACCTTTAAGTATCTTTAAAATTGGGGGACGGCATTATGCCATCATGTCCCCTTCTTTCTAGCGTCCTTCTTAAGTACCTTAGAAACACCTCTACAGATTCCTTGTCGTCAGACACGATACTGTAGGCGACTCTTCTAAAGGGTTAAGACAGGCTTCCAAAGGGGAAGGGGATATATGATCCATCATCCCTTCCGTTCTGGAGAATCCGTGTTAACCCTTGGTGTCATCGTGTTGAGGGTCTTGGCAACAGCCAGATATTCAACAGACCTTCACCAAAGCCTAACAAGACAGCGTGTATAGTCGTGTAGATAAAGAAACGCATAAGATACTTGCAGACCCTATGAGAAAAATGCGACAGTATTAATAGATCGACAGGAAAGAGATAACCGGGGCCTACCAAGGCTTACCGGGACTTTCTAGGTTCTGACTGTATGGAATCCACTTTAATCTAACACTGTGTTCAATCAACACTGGTGGAGATTGCTATGTCTTAAAAACTGAAGGAGAAGAAATTATGGCTGCTGGGACTCAAGATAAACCACTTCTAAATATTGTTAAAAGTACTTCTAGCTCTCTAATAAAAGAGGCTGATAGAACATTAATCTGTCTGGAGCCTTAGTGCCACGGGGCTTTCAGGATTTATAAGCGAGGTAAAAAATCACATCCGACCAAGAAAGAGGTATATAAACATGTCAATGAAAGGTAAACAAAGCGTAGCATATCGGACTTGTGATGATAGTGTCTTCTCCATTCTAGTAGACCTTCCTAAAGGTGCTGGAAATCTCTTTATCGCTATGCTTGAAGAAGTCTGTAAAAATGATAATTGTCTTCAAGTGGATATGCCTACTTTGAGGAAAGCCCATGGCTGGGATAAAGATAATTGTAACAAACACCTCAAAAGGCTAAAGAAAGATGATGTTGTAAAGAGCGTATACGACATTGATGGTATCGAAAGGCTCATGATCAACCCTTCGCTGGTGTGGTCTACTGGTCGAGACAAACTAAGGTTTGCTTGTAACATGTATTCTCTAGGTTCTCATGCTGAGGCTTTGAATCATACAAGGTTCGAGCGTTCAATGGTGGGGCATATTGATCCTGATACTGGTGAGATTAGTGGCAACTATCAAAGCCGAGAAGAAGAGTTAATTAAAGCTCTAGCAGATGTTATCGGCGGCAATTAAATATAAATAATTTACATAAAATACTTGCAGGGGTTATGCTTATTTATTTACAATAATATTAGTAGATAAGGAAAAATAACTCCTACATAGTGGGGTGAAATTAAGCAGGGGTAAATAACAATGATTAAAAATGACATAGACAAGATACATCTTGTTAGTGAAGCCCTTGCGGGACGTAACTCCAACGGGCTTCCTAAATTCAATAAGTCAAAATATCGCCTTCTAAAACGGCTCTCAGAGTTAGTCCAGTACGAATCAGGCTTCAAAGTAACTCGGGACTATCTCTGTGATCATCTCCAGGTTGATAGTAGGAACCTTCACGTAACGCTTAAGCCTCTTATCGAGTCCCAGCTAATCGAGTTTGATACAGCTAGGACAGATGAGAAGTTGAAGAAAGGTGAAGTTAAGATAGTGATAAATCCTAATTACTGTTGGTCATTCTCTAATAGGGTTACTAGGGAGAAGGCTGTAGAAGATTGGTATTTCCTTCGTGATCTATCCGAGACAAGCAAAACAGATATCACCTTGTCGCCAGCCTTCAAAGAGACCCTAGCACTCTTTGAGAAGTAATTCGAGAGTCATTCCTTCAGACAGTTTGGCTTTTGAAGGTGTATATAAGGGCCCTCTTGCTTATATGCACCACTAGGGCTTACAAGATCCCGTCTTCATCCTCTGTGAGTCCATCCCCAGAAGTCTCGTTAGGTTTTCCTTCAGTTCCTAGCGGGGCTTCTCCTAATATTGAGAGTTGTGAAATTAAAAGCCAGCACAGCTTTCAATGAGGTATACCGTATCCTTCTCCTTTACGTTATGCCTCACCTCAGAAGTCCCTTTCAGTCTCCCTGTTAGGGGCTTCACCTTTAATCTATCCCTTTAGGCTTATCGCCTTACTAATTTCTCAAGCGTCAGGCAACGTGTTGAGAAGGCATGCTGTCAGTCCCGGTTTGAAAGCGGCTACCTCCTCCGTGAGTACGGGCTGTCAGTTCTAAGAGCTTAAAGGGATAGGTTATTTCCTGTCATTTAAATAAAACTGAAAACAATGGAGTATTAAAAATGCCTACCAACAATGCCAAAGACGCTATTTATATCACTAAACAGGATGCTAAAAGGTTCGGGTTCAAGTTCTACGTTTCCGAGAATCCTTGTAAAAACTGTCTTAGTCGTCCCTCCCTCAGATATACATGCAACAGTAATTGTATCTCATGCAACCGTGCTCGATACAAGAAGGGGAGTAAGCAATGATTGATCCAAATACCATCGTTCCAAGGTATGTTAACGAAGCTTTCACACTCCCTGATAAGTCTGGAAACCTTCCTATTGGTGTTCGAGAAGTATACGGCCGTTATATCCCGATCATGTTCCGTGGTGATAACTGGGAGCCTGATTTGAGGTCTGTCTTCAAAACCCCAGAAGAAGCCCACGAAGTATTCCAACAGCAGTACGCCGTAGCCCTTCGAGTCTGTAATCAGTATTTCAACTTCTCGGATCATTTCAATAAAGATATTTCTAAAGGTCTGAGGCTTCAAGCTGAGAAGATTGAAAATGATTTATCAGCCGGTAGAGAGACAGTATCCCTATGAATCCTTATAAGAAACTTTCTAATATCCCGCCGCATGTATTCAAAAACCGTATTCTCACAGAGCCTGTAGGTAAAGACTTTAGAAACTATTTGAGATACATGCTCGATAACTTTCCCGACGACCTTTCCTATATACATAAGCATTCGCAAAAGTATGTGAACCATGGTGGTGCTTGGGTCATCACTTTTAGTCGGTGGCGAAACAGGCTCGAAAATAACTTAAAAAAATACGAGAAGGAAGATAGTTCATGACAAAGTATTCAAAACAGTACAGCTACCCCATTGACGTTCACAACAGTATTCAGCAGATGGGCAAGGAAGACCTTCGGATTGAAAATCAATTCAAAACCTACCGATCAATGCTTGAAGACAGTGTTATTAGTGGTTCGGTAAGCTTCATCAAGTCTGTGCTCAACCGCCCCTTCAGCCTGAAGCCTCACCTTCGATCTACTAAGAAAGAACGTGAGGTTGTTGAAGCCCTTAATAAGTCTCTCAAGAACCTTGAGCCCTATAACTTCAACAGGACAATGAATAATATCCTGACGCTTGTTGAATATGGCACCAGCCTTCAGGAAGTCACCTTCGAGCGCAAGAACGGTTATCAAGTTTTCAAGACCCTTTCTCCTATCAGTCTCCAGTCTGTTAATAAGTATGTCTATGACCGGGGAGAACTGAAGAAGCTTATTCTAAACGCCCCTGAAAATGATGGGATGATCCAGAACGTAGCCAAGGCACCGAAAGAGGTTGATGGTTCAAAGGTGCTAGCCTTCCAATTTCAAGCAGACCCGGACAATCCGCTAGGAAAATCACTTCTGAGAGGTTGTTATAGCAGCTTTAAAGAAAAGACTACATATCGAGAGCTTGGCCTTGTAGGCGCTTCTAAGAGCCTTGCTGGTGTCATGAAGGTTGAGGTTCCTAGCGAATATCTGAATTCCTACTTTTCAGATCCTTCTAGTGATCAGGCTCTACTGGTCGATAACTTAATCAAGCAATCAGAATTGATGGGACAGGGACGATCTTCCTTCGTATGCCTTCCTAGTGACACGACAGAAGGGAATGCCAAGCTTTTCGATGTTCAGCCTATCAAGGGCGTTAATCGGGAGGGCTTCGAACTCGAGGCCAGCATCAATCGCTGTAACCGTGAATTGTTCCAGTGCCTACAAGCTTCTGTGCTGTCACTTGGTCAAGACGATTCAGGTTCAGGTTCATACGGCCTTAGCAGCACTAAGAACGTCCTCCTAGAAAACTTCCTTCGTGGTGTCCATAGCACCATTGCAGCGGAGTTTATGAAGGCTATCAAGCTAGCTTTCCAGCTTAACGGTCTTACAGATGAACGCCTTCCTGAAGTGGTATTTGAAGATATCTCTGAGCCTTCGTATGAAGAATTCGTTGAAGGCATGAAGGCGCTTGGCATGAGTGGACTTTTAGAACCGACATCTGAAATGGATCGTTGGATTAAAGAGAGAATCAATGCACCTACTCAGGGCGGTTCAGGTATTTCTAACGGGAATACTATGAAGGAGCTTAGAGAGGCAGAGGAACAGCGGGAGGCTACTAACGATGCTACCTGAAGAACAAGTTAGGTTGAATATTGGTGATACAGACTCTGAAGAATACTACCTAGATGACACGGTTATCACCTTCCTCCTTACTGAGAATGGCAATAGCGTTCTTGATACCTCCATTGCAGCCCTTGAAGCAATCATTAATCAAATCGCTCTACAGCCTTCCCGTTGGAAAATCGGCGATGCCTCAGAGACAAGGGCCAGTGTTGAACAGCTTGAGAATCGTCTTCAAGAGCTAATCAACAAACGGAATGCTCAAAAGTATACAGCTATCCCTATCATCCTGAACACCGATAGAAAGGATTGGGATGACTTGGATAAAATTTTTGATTAATTAAGGGTTTTTATATGGGTATTTTTGACAAACTCCGCAAGGCTAAGCAACCACCCAAGGAAGAGCAACAAGAGAATACAGAGCAAGAAACCAGTGCTATTTCTGAGAAAGAACTTAACGAAAAGCTGAAAGGGTTCCTCTATTCCGATGACCTTGTTTCTGAATATATTCACATCTTCCGAAAGCTTTATGAGATTCCAGAATTTAAAGAGGTGATGGAAATTATCGAAGCTAAAGAAACAGAGCTAAATTCGATCAACGATTCTCAAGAGTATTTCAAGCAAGAATCAGAGGTCGAAGTAAAGACTTCAGATAATGAAGCTGAAGAAGAAGATGGTGAAGACTATCTAATGACAATTCTAAATGAACGATATGGAGATTAAATCCTATGACTAAAATCAATACTATTGGCCCGAAGGGCGATACCTTCCTTGTGGAAACCACTCAATATGATGCGATGTTCGATGCAGTCAACGTTACCGTCGCTGGTAGTCCGGGCGACATTTTGGAATCAGCGGCCCTGCAAGTCTCGTCTACCAGTACCGAAATCATCGGTATTCTTGCTGAAGAGACTGACGGCACCGCTGGCCCGGTTCGTGTAATGACTCGCGGGTATGTTGCAACCGTCGATCATCAAAAACTGAATTACAACGATGCTACTCAGGCCGATGTTCAAGGTTGGCTTGAAGATATGGGCATCGTGGTAGTTAACAAGTAATAATTCATAACAATATAAGGATAAAATATCATGCTGGTAGATAATGAAAAGATTATGGATCGCACCACCGCGATCAATAAGATTCCCGCTAAGCCTTCCCTGATTGGTTCAATGGGCTTCTTTCAAACCCGTACCGTGAACAGCGACTATATCACTTTTGATGTTCAGCAAGGTTCCCTGAAAGTTCTTAATGACAAGCTGCGTAGCGTTGCCGATAAGAACACCACCGATGATAAGTCTTTTGATCAACACGTTCTGAAGATTCCTCACTATCCGGTTGAGTCCACCATTACCCGTGATCAGCTTGGCGGTATTCGAGCTTTTGACAGTGAGAGTGAAAAGACCGTTGCCGCTGCTGTGGCGGAAGCCCTTGGTGATCATTCTGAGATGGTTGATTACCACCATTCCTATCAGCAAGCAAAGATGCTGTTCAATGCACAGCTTGTTACCGACAACTTTGGTACCTATGACCTTGCCAGTGAACTCGGCGTTTCTCAGGGCACCAAGACACTTACTCACTCTGCTGACGGTGACACCCTGGCACTGTTCCGCCAAATGCAGCGAGAAGCTAAGAGCGGCCTTGTAAGCGGTTCTGCCCGTGGCTTCGTTCTGTTCGCTGGTGATGACCTGTATGAATGGCTGCTGAGTAATCCTGACTTTGAACGCGCCATGCAAATGAATGCTTGGGGTGGTACTAACCCGCTGCTGGGTGAAGTCGGTGAGGTTGCGGCAGGTTATCAAGCCTTCAATTTCGGTAGCACCACCATCGTTAACTATTCCGATAGCTTCACTCTGCCGGATGGTTCTAGCGATTCGATCCTGCCCGCTGGTGAAGGTTTGTTTGTCCCGCGTGCTCGCCTTGGTCGTCACTTCTTCGGCCCTGAGAACACCCTTACCGGGCTTTCCCAAGGTGGTCAGCGTGCCTTTAGCCGTCAGGTTCGTGATGAGCGCGACCGTTTCATTTCCATTGAGAGTGAAACCAACAGCCTTCCGATTCTGGAAAGCGTGGCAAGCACCATCAAGGTCGACTTCACCGCTTAAATATTAAGCACCTCTAGAGGGCTGGCTGGCGATTGCTGGTCAGCCCTTTTTTATTGCCAGAATAAAGTAGGAGATAATTAAAATGGCAGAGACAAAGCAAAAGAGGGGGAATGTTAAGGAAAGGAATTTCACCTTTTGTCACGATCAAGAAACCTTGTTTGAAGAAATAGAAATCTTTGCACCCCTGAGCAAGAAGCAAGAGCTTTATCTTCAAGATGAAAGTAATGATGTCATTTTATGGGGTGGGGCTGCTTCTAGTGGTAAAAGTCATCTATCACTTTTGAAGCTTATGATCGACTGTATCGAAGATAAAAACTATAACAGTCTTCTCCTTCGTGAATCGCTCGTTCAGATCAAAGCCCCTGGTTCAATCTGGGAAGAAGGTTGCCGAATGTTTGATAACGTTGGTGCCTCTTCAAATCAGGTTAATAACCAATGGCGCTTTCCTAATGGTTCTTTCGTGAAATGCCATTACCTCAAAGCCAACCAGAATGATTTTCAAGGCTCACAGATCCATTCAGCATTGATTGATGAAGCAGCGCAGATCAAGAACATTGATGATATTTGGTATGTAACTTCAAGGCTACGCGGAAAGGGCTCTAAAAAGAAACAGCTTAGGATGACTTGTAACCCTAATAGGAATTCTCCGCTTTGCCAGTGGCTCGTTGATGGTGGTTATCTCCTAGATGATGGTCTTCCGAATCCCGAGATGGATGGAGTAACTACCTATCTAATCCAGATTCAAGGGGAGTTTCAGTTCTTTAAATCCCGTAAAGAGATTGAAGAGGTGTACGGCAAGGCTGCTGCAAAAGGTGCCTATTCCTTCGTTTATTATGCAGCAAACGTCTATGACAACCCGGCAGTAGTGAAAGAACAGCCAGAATATATCTTCAAGCTGGAAAATATGAAGCGTATTGAAAAAGAACGCCTGTTGCTTGGTAACTGGTTCGCTTCAGATGGTGGTGCAGGCTTCTTAAAGCGTGAGGACATCAAAGAGATTGAGCTATCAGAGGTTCCTTTAGGATTGCCGACTGTTAGAAGCGCCGACCTAGCAGCCACTAAACCTGAACCTGAAAAGGGTGGTCGTTACGCTGATCCTGATTGGACTCGCCTAACCAAATGCTCTTACGAAAGGGATACAGGGAATTTCTATATCCTTGACATGAAATCTATGCGGGATCGTGCTGCACTCGTTGATAACCTTGTTATGAAGACCGCTAGGGAAGATGGTAGTGACGTTTATACAGTGCTTGCTCAAGACGCTGGGGCAGCGGGTAAAGAGGTTGCTGAAGCAAAGCGTTCAAAGCTCCTTTCTCAAGGCAATAAACCCATCATTGTTAAGGCACGAAAATCAAAGCTTCAGAGTTCAGAGAACTTTCTGATCGCTTGCCAAGAAGGAAGAGTTTTCGTTGTCAAAGGCACCTTTAGTGATGGCAATTATGCTGAGCTTGAAAACTTTGATGGTGGTAAGCATTCTGGTCATGATGACATTATGGATACGCTTTCCCAAGCTTATAACACTCTGACTACTGGTCGTCTAATCCCTACTATTAAGCTTTCTAAGAACAATCCTCGCCTTAACAATCTATTCGGCAAAACGCTTTTACAGTAAAGAGGACAATATGCCTAACAAATCATTTTATAGAACTAAGGTGGCTTTCTATGCCTCTATTGGTTACAGAGATCCCAATACTAATAGGTGGGTCGAAGGCTATACAGCACCTCTCTTCAAGAAGGTTAATATCCAGCCTTTTAAAGATGGTGAGATGCTGACATTTAATGAGTCTGCACTTTACTACACCGAAGGATATAAGAAGGTGTATTTCAGACCTCCTTTGGACTTCCCTGAAAACCCTAGTGAAGATGCCCAGATACTCTTCTTCTTTGATGGTGACTTCTATCAGGTGAAAGGGAATATGGATTTCACAACGCTCGCTAGAGGTGGTAAGCACGTCAAGATGTTGGCTGTAAAATACTCTAGCTCTAATGTTCCAGACATTGAAGAGCCAACATTGTAATGGATTGTAATTGGCTATTAACTGATCATTTTTTAACCATGCTTGGTTAATTTGATTGTGAGGATTTATCTGGTGATTCCATAGATAGTCTTTCGGATAGTTTCTAATAGTTCTAGGGAAGATGCTTTACAGGTTATGTTATGACTTCTTTGGTTTGTCCCCATAAATACCCGCCAAATCCTTATAAAAATCCCTCTCAGCTCCCATAGATCTATCCAACTGATTTCCAGAAATACATTGATAAATACAATAAGCAATCCTTCCTAGCCAAGCCTCTGAATACTCCTGACAAGTTATACATTCGTTTGAAATTCAAGATTATTACCTATTATCTTGATTATCTTGGCAGCACTTTCAACGGTAATTCTAAGGTTCTGGATAGACTCTTTTAGGTTCTGTCAAGTCTTGTCCTGATCTCGTTGAAATTATGGAAATCTAATTTGGTAGGGGGCTTCGTGCGGGGTAGTCCCTCATATTCCTATGAAGGTCTATCTGATTTAAAACTATAAAAGGTGAGTAAAATGAATAATGAGATTAGTAAGCTCTACGCTTCACTAGGCTTTCGGGTCGATTGGAAGAATCTAAGGCGCTTTGAAAAGAGGCTTGGTGATGCTCAAGTTAATATGCAGAAGAGGGCGGCTAGCTTTCAACAGGCGTATCAACACCAAGCAAAACGCCAGACAGCGGCACTTGCATCATTAGAAAGACGCTATAACAAGCACTCTGGTAATCTCCAACGAATGCGGAATGACTATAGCCGTATCAATACCGAATATAAGAAGGTGAATATTAGTCTAGAAAGACGCCGAAGGCTTCTCGAAGATATCTCTAGGGAGTATCGAAACGTTAGGGATCAGGCTAATAGGGCTGTGAAACCTGTAAGGCGTCCTTCTAGTGTCTCTTCAGAGGGTTCTTCAACAGGTGTTGGCAGGAATCGACGTTCTATCATTGCTGCGCCTGTTGGTGGTGTTGCTGGTGGTGCTGCTACAGCGGCTGTTACGGCTGGTGTCGCTACTGCTGCCGGTGCCTGGATGAGTAACGAGCAATTCCAGCGTTTTGAGGCTATTAAAAGTGCCTTTGTAAGCCTTGAGGGCTCTACTGAAGCCGCCAATAAGAAGCTTAGTCAGATGGCCGGTATGGCTGATTATTTCGGGCAGAACTTCATGTCTGTTGCCGATGGCTATAGGTCTTTTGCCAATGCCCTTAAAGGTTCTTCTATCGAAGACCAAACAATGAGGATGTATAACAACCTTCAGGCTTACGCTACTTCCCTTGGTCTGAATCAACAAGACCTTTCAGGCATTCAATTAGCAATCGGTCAAATTGCCGCAACTGGTAGGGTTCAGGGTGATGAATTGAACCAGCTAGCAGAACGGGGAATCTCAAGAAACCTTCTTGCTGAATCTATGGGATTGAGCCTAGAAGAGTTCACGAAAAGGCAACGCTCTAATGATGGTATCCTCGCTAAGAATATCCTTCCTGCACTCTCTAAATTGATGGCAGAAAGGGCTAATATTGGTGGTGCCCTTGAACAGCGTCGAGCTTCTACCCAAGCACAACAGAACAGGGCTCTTAACGCTGCCTTCTATGCCAATATCCTAGCGAACCAATCAGGGATTAACGATTACTTTCAAGAGTTCTATATCGGCCTGAAAGAGATGGTCGAAAAGGCTTTGCCACTCTTTGAAGAGCTTGGGGAGCTGTTTGAAAGCCTTGGGCCAGAGACCAGAAAGAATCTTGAAGCCTTTGGGGATGTTCTAGGCGCTATTGGGAATGTCTCTGATTCTCTTGATGGTGTCGATGTAGAGACTCCCTTTATCCGGCTGTCTGAAGTCCTAACAGGGCTTTCTAACTTCCTCAATGACATTGCTGATACCATTGATCTAATGAGAAGCGATAGCGGCTGGAAAGAGAAGGTGGCCGGTCTTTCTACCATGCTTGTTAATCAGCTAGAGAGGGTTACAGAGACGTTCCTTAATGCTGTTATTGATAAGCTGAATATCCTGATTCCCAAGCAGTTTGAAATTGGTCATGTAGACTTCAAGCCTGAAAGGATTCATACACCTAATGTTGATTTGAGTGGTGTAAATGCTTTGCTTGGCAATGTCAGTTCAAATCTAAATCGAGTGAGTGATTCAGCCAGTAAAAGAATTGCTCCACTACTCAATAAACACGGTGGTACAAGTGACCTTCATACACCTCTATTCGGTGATGTTGTCGTGGATCGTGAGAGGGCAAGGGAGATGCTAAAGCAGAATATGCAGCCTCCTGAGATGCTTTCTAAACCGTCTAGTAACACCACCAATTACACCATTGATGCACCAGTGACCATTTCAGTTGATGGCTACAACAAAGACCCTGAAAGCCTTACTCAGATGATTCAGGAAAATTTCGAGAATAACATGAACTCTATTATTCGTGGTGCTAGTACGGCTCAACCTAATACGGAGCGTTAATAATGTATAAAGAAGCATGTATTGCCTTGGTGGTTATCTGTCTTGGTCTGTCAGGATATATTTACAATAACCATCAAAGCACCAGCTATAAAAGCCAGCTTGAACTCGAAATGAAGATCAAGGAACACTTTGATAACACCATTAGCAGCTATCAGAACAAGCTGTATGAGCGTTATAGTGATCTACATAACGAGTATCAGTTGCTAGATAGGCGTGTTAAGCAACTTGAAAGATCAATGTATTAATCCTCCTTGCCTCGTTTCTAAGCGAGGCTTTTTTGTGCATGAGTTATAAGAAATCAGTTATTGATAACCAAAGGTGATGCTAATACGCTTTGGCGGATGCTGTGAGAATCTAATTACAAGGAGTGTTTTGGCGGGCTGGGAGAAGATGTTTTTTAGTTTTGTTTTGTTAAATATTGAGAATTAGATAATCCTTTATTTTTGTGCTAAGGTGTCAATGCTTAAATTTATAAAAATGGAATGTAATTATGGCTTACAATGTGGATGTTGATACTGTTAGTTCAGCTTTGGGCGCCAGTTCTTATAGCAATGGCGGCGTATTGGTTTTGGATCTTTATAGGCATGCTTTTAACCAGAGTTCATCTAATTGGTTTGTTCATGCCTGCTCGGGTGGCGATTATGGCAAGAAATCAGTAGACGTTTTGGTAGAGCTTGCTGCTAATCTAGAAAGAAAATGGTCGCATGACGTGGTGGAGCGTGTCTTTTCTGATTTTTGGGCTTCGATAGCCTTTCAGGAGAATTGGAGTATAACTATTGATAGAGATGTTACAGATTTAATGATGTTTAAGCTTGGTTTGTTCCATAAGCCAGATGCTAGTGCTTCGGATCGGAAAGCTTGGAATGAAAAAGTTTCTGAATATGTCTCATCTAACTCACTCCCTAAAGTTAAAAAGTTTTTAGAGGATAATGAAGTTCCTATAGAGCTTCGTTCTAAAAAGATCTTCTTTGAAGACTACAGTCCATCTCCGGGGTACAAGAAATACCTTCAGGAGTCTTTAGAGAGAATAGTCAATGGTGCTGTTTATGATCGTGAGCATTCTGGTGCTTTATGACGTGAGCATTTATCAAGTGCCAGTGGTACAAAGGGTGGTACAAATTCGATAAATCTAATGGAAAGTTCACTAGGAAAGGTGCTGTGCAAGACATGCCAAGACAACACCAATCCAAGTGATATAATAGTTTCTGAAGGGCAGTATAAACCCTTTTAAAACAGTATCTTACTTTGACTTCTTCAGCTGGTCGCGAAGCTGATTAGGTACCTTCTTGATGATCAGCCGATCCTGATCGGCGTCGTATTCGACGCTTGAGCCGAGAAGGTGTGAATCGAAGCTGATCGAGACGCCACCGGCGCGCCCGGTGAAGCGGCGAAACTGATTGAGGGCGCGTTTGTCGGGTGGGATTTCCGGTGACAGGCCGTAGTCCTGCTGACGTATATAGTCATAGAAGGCCTTGGGCTGCTGTTCGTCGACCAGCTCTGAGAGTTCGTCGAGGGTGATAGGCTCGCCGCGGCTGGCCTGGTCGCTGGCATAGTCGATCACCGCATCGGTCTTTTCGCGGCTCTGCTCATCCGGCAAGTCTTCCTGCTCGACATAGTCGCTAAACGCCTTGAGCAGAGTGCGGGTCTCGCTTGAAGCGTCCACGCCCTCCTGAGCCCCCAGCAGTGCGGAGAAATCGTCGGCGAGCTTCTTACCGCCACGATCGCGCAGAAACGACAGGTATTGGCGCGACGGCGCGTCGTCCTGCCACTGGGTCAGGTTGATACGTGCGGCAAGCGAGGGCTGGGTCAGGTTGAGCTGGCTGGTCGCCACCACCTTCTGCTCGGCATCCAGGCCGAAGCCCTGACGCATATGCAGCAGTGCCAGCGAGAGATAGTCAGTGTCGCCTTGGCGTTCATGGGCGATGAGCAGATGGCCGCCCAGCGGCAGGTGGTTGTCGACCAGCGACGTGATGCGCTCGGCGAGCTCGCGGCTGAAGGTGACGAAGTCCTGCTCGCCCGCCAGCATGGCCCCGAGGCGGGGGGCGAAGTCGCTGGCGTCCTCGCCCTCGGCGAAGCGCCCCCACGTCTTGGCCTTGCCGTGATAGGCCTTGTTGAGGCCTGCTACCAGCTCGCTCATGTCGGTAGAGTCGTTGATGGCCGCGGCGGCGGGTGTGAGGGTTGCCGGCGCGTCGCTGCCGGCCTTGTCGATGGTGTGGACGATGCTGTTAAGAATCGGCATGAGGGCCCCTTGGCTCGTGCATGGGGCGCCGATGATACCGCATGATCGCGCTTGGCTCGCCCGTCAGTGATGGCCGGGAGCGACACTCAGGCCATCAGCCCCTTGCCGATCAGGTTGAGGCTGGCCACTAGCAGGATGGCATAGGCGGCGCGTCGCAGGCTGCGATCGCTCAGCGGTGGTGGCCGCCTTCTCGCCAGTTCAGTCGTGCCGGCCACTACCACCGCGCCGATGGTACCCAGGATCATCAGCTCGGAGAGGTGCTCCCCGGCGCGTCCGGGTGATACTAGCGCCAGCCCCATGCGGGCCAGCCCCATGACGAGGAAAGCGCACAGCAGGGTGCAGCGGATGGCGATCAGCGTCATCGGCTGACGGTAAAGCATCATCACCAGCGGCGGGCCATTGGTGGAAAAAAGACCGCCCATCAGCCCGGAAAATAGTCCGGCAACATGAAGCTGCCAGTTAGGCGAGGGCGTTTGGCGGGGCTCCGGGGAGCGCATCAGCACGATGCAGGCGATCAGGATCATCACTCCCAGCAGCAGGCCGAGAAAGGGCGCACGGGACCCTCCCAGCCATATCGACAGATGATATCCCACCGGCAGCATCGCCAGTCCAAACAGCAGCAGGCGGCGCATCAGCGCCATATCGACCTGTTGCCAGCGGCCTCGAAGGGCCATGGAGTTGTTGAACAGGCTCAGCAAGGTGCACAGCAGCGCCGCGCTTTCGATGGGCAGCACGTCCAGTGCTGACAAGAGGCCCATTACGATCAGCCCGAAGGCAAAGCCAGTGAGGGTCTGGACATAGCTGGCCAAGGCCAAGCTTAAGAAAATGGCGACATATTGCCAGAGATGCATGAGGTGACTTCCGGAGTAGAGCACATCGCTTCATTGTCCATGTCCGGGTTCGGTCTGGGTAGAGACGAGGCCCATGCCATTGCCTAGTGCCAGGCCCAGTACCAGGGCGGTCACCATGATGGTTACGACGTTGATGGCTGGTCCCGAGTAGAGAAGTGCCACCGGCATGGGGCATCGGACCCCAGATATGCACGCTCGCTCTCGGCAGGCGCCTGATGGGGCCGCCTTGATCCGCCTCAGGGGCTCGTCGTTGGGAAAATGCCTTCAAGGCGTTTTGGTCAGTGGCGTTACCAAGGCCAGAATTGGCCTGGCAACGTTTTGGTCGTGATTGCCAGCGGCGGAGCATTCGATGTTAGTTATGGGTTGGACATATCGATTTCGCATGAACTTGCCACTTTTCCGTCTATCGCTTTTCGGTGCCCAAGCGTTGCTATGGGCTAGACTATGAAGGCTATCGGTTTGTCCACCAGAGGGCCGGAAGGCTACGTGAAAGAGCCTGGGCGACTCCCCCTTCAATGCCATCAACTCATTGATACAAAATCTTTTTCTACCTGGCTGGATGTGCCGGCTGTAAAGGGTTGTGCCCATTTATAGCCATGGAGAGGCGGACTATTCATGGGATCTTGTGTCGCCTCGCTATGTAGTAGAAGAGGTGTGCCATGAAATTCAAGGTTCTTGCGACCTCGCTGGTGCTTTGTCTACTGGCCTCCGCTGCGGCGCTGGCCGTGGAGACATCGGCGGTTAGTCCAACACCGCAGCGAAGTGTCAGTACTCAGCAGGTCGGCGAAGGTCCGATGCTGCTGGCGGCAGATTCCAGCCAGCTGGAGCAGCTTTCTGCACGTCTGCAACAGAAAAACAGCAAGCAAGTCTCAAAAAGCATGCAACGGCGCTCGGTCAGGGAAACCAACCCCTGGTGGCGTTGAGAGCCAGGCGGCCTTAGTGTCGACATGACCTTAGGAGGTGACCAGGCAAGGTGATAGGCCGCCACCGTCAGCGCCGGCAGGCGTTGAGCATTAATCAATCTCAAAGAGCAAAGGCCGGGGCCTATCGCCTCGGCCTTTTTGCATGGAGGAAGGTGGCGGGAAGGCGGTTCATCGGCACCTGACTGTATCGCTCTTCACCCTTGGCTTATGTATGTTAGGTGGTTTTAATGCTGCCCGTTCTTGGTGCAGCCGGATCATCGAGGGGAAGAGGGCATGTCGTCATCGCTGCTGTCGTCATCGCAAAAAGGCATTCTGTGGATGTGTACGGGGGTGTTCTGCCTATCGGTGGGTGATGCGATTTCCAAGTGGTTGGGTGACGTGCATTCGCCAATTCAGATCATCTTCTTTCGTACGCTGGTGTCGCTGCCGCTGATCGCTCTTATCGCGCACTTTAACGGTGGTCTGCGCAAGCTTTCGACCAAGCGCCCCGGCGTGCATCTGGTGCGTGGCCTGCTGGCGACCGGGACCATGCTGTGCTTCGTGTTCGGCCTGACGGTGCTGCCGCTGGCCGAGGCAACGGCGATTGCCTTCGCCGCGCCGATGTTCGTGACGCTGCTCTCGGTGCCTCTGCTGGGCGAGCGGGTCGAGCGACTGCCGCTGATCGCCGCCGTGGTCGGTTTCTGTGGCGTGCTGGTGGTGGTGCGCCCAGGCGCAGAGGGGTTCCAGCTCGGCGCCCTGGTGGTGGTCGGCGCCGCGCTCTTCTATGCACTGGTGATGATCACCGCGCGGCGCTACGGGGTACGCGAATACCTGTGGGCGATGGTCTTCTATGTGACGCTGGTGCCGTTGGTGGTCACCGGCGCCATGCTGCCCTGGGTATGGCAGACGCCGTGGCCGCTGCACTGGCTGGGGTTTCTGGGGGCCGGTGTGTTCGGCATCGGCGCCATGGCCTGCATTACGCTGGCTTTTCGCCATGCGCCAGCGGCATTGGCCGCTCCCTTCGATTACACCGGCATGGTTTGGGCGGTACTCCTGGGCTGGTGGTTCTGGGGTGAGATGCCCGATCTATGGGTGTATATCGGCACCTTTATCATCATTGCCAGCGGCCTGGCGATCGCCTACCACGAGCGCCGTACCAGCCTTAAGCGTCGGCCGGCGTCTTGAATCTGCCCGCGCCTGAGCGTCACACCCCGGTCACTGCGCTTGGCTAGCCTGTTGGAACGTATTGCCTATCGCATTCCACAAGAGCCTGGCGCCGCATGAAAATTCTGATGATCTCGGATGTGTACTTCCCGCGGGTCAATGGTGTTTCCACCTCGATCGAGAGCTTTCGGCGGGCGCTGACTCGCCTCGGTCATTCGGTGACGCTGATCTGCCCCGACTATCCGGCAGGGCATGAAGACGATCCGGCCATCCTGCGCATCCGTTCTCGAGGCGTGCTCACTGATCCCGAAGATCGCATGATGCACTACCGGCGCATCCTTGCCCTGGCCCCGGAGTTAGCCGCGCAAGGCTTCGATCTGATCCATGTACACACGCCGTTCGTGGCCCACTATGCCGGCCTAGCATTGAGCACTCGGCTCGGGCTGCCGGTCTTCGAGACCTGCCATACCCTGTTCGAGGAATACTTGCATCACTATCTCACCTGGCTGCCCGCGAGCCTTCTTCGTTTTGCGGCGCGGCGAGTGGCGGTGCGGCAGTGTCAGACAGTGGCGGCGTTGATCTCGCCCTCGACGCCAATGCGCGAGGCGCTGGTGCGTTACGGTGTCTCGCGGCCGATTTCGGTGGTAGCGACCGGGCTGCCGCTGGAGGCATTCGCGGCCGGTGGCGAGAGTCAAGTGAGCGCCGCCGATACCCGCCGAGGCTTCGACATCGATGCCGAGGCGCCGCTTTTGCTGTTCGTCGGCCGGGCGGCCCATGAGAAGAACATTGCTTTCCTGATCGAGATGTTGCCCCGGGTGCTGGCCTACCACCCTGGTGCCACACTGGTGGTCGCCGGAGAAGGGCCGGCTCGCCAGGCGCTGGCCCGCCG
>CETM01137641.1_pt1 | contig 33203 bp, 30 predicted proteins | sample 361451 | NCBI WGS metagenome assembly CETM01 (sample SAMEA2622690, study PRJEB7988) | marine metagenome | isolation source: saline water (ENVO:00002010), including
TTTTTAACAGGAGATGTTATGACTAAATATGAAGAAGCACGAATAATCAATCGTGTAGTCAGAAAATCCCTTAAGAAAATACAGGGGCAAAAGGTTTATAGAACTAAAAGATCTATTGATCTTCCTTCTTATATAACCGATAACCCTTTTTACCCTTAAGGTCGTTAGGGGGTCTGTTGGCCCCCTAGCTTTATTATCAAAATCTAACTTGAGGAAACTGGTGGGTCTGGGAAGACTTGAACTTCCGACCTCACCCTTATCAGGGGTGCGCTCTAAACCGACTGAGCTACAGACCCACTTACGTGGAGGGCGCATATTACAATGAATAGGTTAGTTGCGTAAGGTTTTTACAATCCAAATTATTGGTCCTGAAATTAAATATAAAAGCGCACAAGATAGAAGAACCAAAGGAGGATCAAGAGAAATAAGTGCAAAAATAAAGACTACCATGAGTATTGAGAAGAACGGAACCCTCCTCTTCATATCAATCTCTTTAAAACTGTAGTAGGGAACATTAATAACCATTAGGATTGATACTAACCCAGTTAAAATTGCACTTATAAGTATAAGGAGATAATTTAAACTATCCCCTTCTAGGCCCAAAGAACTCATAGTCCAAACGTAATAAGCTATAACCGCTGCAGCAACAGGACTCGGTAGCCCTTTAAAGAATTTATCTTCTGTTCCTATATTGGCATTGAAACGAGCTAACCTCAAAGCAGCAGCAGCTACAAATAAGAACGAAAAAACCCATCCAGCTTGACCTAAAGAAGACAATCCCCAAAGGAAAATACAGATAGAAGGAGCTAAACCAAAAGAGATGACATCGCACAAGCTATCGTACTGTGCTCCAAAATTGCTTTCTGCTTTAGCAAGTCTTGCTACTCTGCCATCTAGGCCATCAAACATTTGGGCTACAAAAACTGCAGCCCCCGCAAAAATAAAATTTCCTTCTATAGAAGAAATTATTGAAAAGAAACCTGCAAATAATGCAGCCGTTGTTAATAAATTAGGAAGAAGATAGATGCCTCTTCTTCTTACTTTCTTGCCGCCTTCAGAGACGACTTCTTCATGTTCGTCATATAGATCAAGATTGTCGGGTTTCTTTTTCACTTATTTTTAATTCTTTGATTTATCAACTAATTTATTTTTAGCAATCCAAGGCATCATACCTCTTAGCTCTCTTCCTACTTCTTCTATGGGATGAGAAGATGCTTGATCTCTATACTTTTTCATTTCAGGACCACCCTTCCCATCATTGCTTTGTCTGCAATCTGCCATAAATTTTTCAGCAAAATCTCCAGACTGGATATTTTTAAGAATAGACCTCATTTCATCTTTTGTTTCCTCTGTAATGACCCTAGGTCCACTAGTGTAATCACCGAATTCAGCTGTATTAGATATGCTATATCTCATATTCTGCAACCCATCTTCATAAATGAGGTCAACTATAAGTTTAACTTCATGAAGACATTCAAAATAAGCCATTTCAGGAGGATAGCCAGCTTCTACTAAAACCTCATAACCAGCTTGTATTAAAGAGGTTAAACCTCCGCATAAAACAGCTTGTTCTCCGAATAAATCAGTTTCTGTTTCATCTTTAAAGTTTGTTTCTATTATCCCTGCTCTTCCAGAACCAATAGCTGAAGCATACGCTAGAGCTACATCTTTAGCTTTACCTGAAATATCTTTATGAATGGCTATCAAACATGGCACTCCAGCCCCCTCAACATATTGAGATCTAACCGTATGACCTGGTCCTTTAGGGGCAATCATTACCACATCTAAATCATCTCTAGGCACTATCATCTTAAAATGAATATTGAATCCATGAGCAAAAGCAAGAACAGCCCCTTGTTTTATATTTTCATTTATTTCAGCTGTATAAGTAGAAGACTGAAGTTCATCGGGCATTAAAATCATAACTAGATCTGCTTCCTTTACAGCCTCCTTTACTTCTTTTACTTCAAAACCTGCTTTTACAGCCTTGTCCCAAGAAGAGGAATCTTTTCTTAATGCTACAGTTGTACTTATTCCAGAATCTTTAAGGTTGTTAGCATGAGCATGCCCTTGAGATCCATATCCAACAATAACTATATGCTTATCTTGCAATTCAGAAGGATTGGAATCTTTATCGTAATAAATTTGCATTTGTCTTCTCCAAATTTAAATATTTAGTGTTTTTGAAGTTGAAGATAAACCTGATAACCCTGTTCTTACAACTTCTAAAGGATTAACTTTCTCTAAAATTGAAATTATATTGTCTACCTCTTCTGAGGTTCCTACGAACTGTGCGTTTAGGAGCTCTTGGTTTTTAAATAAAATCATACCGCCTAAATTATCTACCTCAGACTCTACATCTTTACCAGAAGGTAGCTTAATTAATAAAAGCTCTCTTCCAATATAATCTTCTTGAGATAAATCTAACACTTTAACAACATCAATAAGTTTATTTAGCTGTTTGGTAATCTGCTCTACCACTTTAGAATCCCCTTCTGTTGTCATGGTTAATCTAGAGAGAGAAGGGTCTTCAGTAGGGGCAACTATTAAAGATTCTATGTTGTAGCCTCTTTGCGAGAATAACCCTACTACCCGAGATAAGGCACCCGGTTGATTCTCCATTAATAAAGCTACAACTCTTTTCATTCCCAAGTTTTAGTATTTTTATCCAGCCACATCGAATCCAGTGCCATTCCTGCTTCTAGCATGGGATAAACATGTTCATCTTGATCAACTATCACATCAAGAAAAACAAGTTTATCTTTAAGACTAAAAGTTTCTTTCATACATGACTCTAAATCTGAAAGTTGGTCTACTTTTATGCCTACATGTCCAAAAGATTCTGTTAATTTAATGAAATCAGGCAACGAGTCTTCATAAGTACTTTCTGAAAGCCTCCCTCCATACTGCATATCCTGCCATTGCTTAACCATACCTAAAGCAGAGTTATTTACATTGATGATTTTGATTGGCAGGTTGTACTGAAGACAAGTTGAAAGTTCTTGTATGCACATTTGAATACTACCCTCTCCCGTAACACATGCTACAGAGGCCTTTGGAAATGCGAACTGAACGCCCATAGCAGCAGGCAGGCCAAATCCCATTGTTCCAAGGCCCCCTGAATTTATCCATTTTCTAGGTTTATCAAAAAAGTAGTACTGAGCTGCGAACATTTGATGTTGGCCTACATCAGAAGTGACATAAGCTTCTCCTTTAGTCTCCTTGTATAAAGACTGAATAACTTGTTGAGGTAATATCTTCCCACTCTTTGAGGGCTTATTTATCATGTCATGATCTAAACCATGGTTTTTTCTCCAATTTGCTATTTGATCTAGCCAAGGTCTAACTTTGTCTTGGTCTATCTTGACTTTATTCTTCTCTAGCTCCTCTATAAGCTGTCTAAGACAAGTCTTTGCTAAACCTACAATAGGAACGTCTACACTAATGATCTTTGATAATGAAGCAGGATCAACGTCAATATGAATTTTCTTTGCTTTAAGGGCAAATTGAGCAGGGTCGTTGGTAATCCGGTCATCAAACCTTGCTCCAACTGCTAAAATTAAATCACTATTGTGCATTGCCATATTTGCTTCATATGTGCCATGCATTCCTAGCATTCCAAGAAATTGATCATCAGTTCCTGGATAAGCTCCGAGCCCCATGAGGGTATTAGTTACAGGAAAATTAAGTAATTTTGCTAATTCTATTAATTCATCAGAAGCATCGTCTTGTATCACCCCACCTCCACTGTAAATAACTGGTCTTTCTGAATTCAGTAAAAGCTTTGCTGCTTTCCTTATTTGGCCTAAATGCCCTTCTTCAACAGGATTATAGGATCTAATGTCAATCTCTTTGGGGTGAGAATAATTAAATGTATATTCAGGATCAGTAACATTCTTTGGAATATCTATAACCACTGGTCCGGGTCTTCCGGTTGTGGCTATATGAAATGCTTTCTTGATTACTGTAGGAATATCTTCAGCCTTCTGTACTAAAAAACTATGCTTAACTATAGGACGGGAAACACCAATCATATCTGTTTCTTGGAAGGAGTCTGTTCCAATTAAATGTGCTTTGACTTGTCCTGAAATAACAATAACAGGGGTAGAATCCATAAAAGCAGTTGCTAAACCTGTTATTGCATTAGTAGCACCTGGTCCAGACGTAACAAAGACAACTCCAGGTTTACCTGAGCTCCTGGCATAACCATCTGCTGCATGAACAGCCCCTTGTTCATGTCTTACCAAAATATGTTGTATTGCTTGTTGCTGGAATAAAGCATCATACATATGAAGAGCAGCTCCTCCTGGATAACCAAAAATTATCTCAACCCCCTCTTCTTGAAGAGATCTCATTAGAGCTTGGGCTCCAGATAATCTATCTTTACTCATATTAACAGTACTTTATCAGCTATTTATTGAAGGTGGCGCATTTTGACATTACAGAGGTCTAAGTCAAGAAATCATAGGTAAATCAAAGGTTAAGGTGTTTTAAGAAAAGAAAAATTAAATCCTTCATCTCGTTTAAGCACTATATCTGCAAAAGATGGCATTTCTTCAAGAACATAACGAGTTAATCTCTCATAATGCATTACGAATCTCCTTACCTCACTCTTAGTCATGATTTTGTTTTTAAGTTCGGGATTTACAATTGTTTTCAAAAGTGTCTTTTCCTGAAGCCACCTACTCTCGTAAACATGCTCCATACTAGGTACCTTGATCATTAGAAGTTTATCGAACTTATTAAAAAGGGTTTGGTAGTCCCCTGATAACTCTTTATTACTCCATCTTGACCAAATACCCTGTGGGTCTTCTTCTCTTTCTAGTTCATTCATAGGAGGTTTCCAGTTATCTAGAGGTAATGGCTTTGCCCCTCCACACCATGCATCAAAAAAAATAAAATCTGGTTTTCCTTCATATCTAGTCCAATCAGAAATAGGATGATGTCTATCTAAAGGTTTAGAAAAAGAAGGTATAGGAGTCAAGGTTGAAGGTTGAGCATTATTTAAAGATTCCAGAGTATCTAAACCCAACTGAATATCATGAGTACCTGGAACCCCCCTTACTTGACATAAGGGGTGTACTGTTTTTGCTAGCTTATCTCTTTCTTCTTTAGTTTTATAAATATCATCTATAGAAAAACCTATAGTTTTTTGTTTAAGTCCTTTCTTGAGAACAAACTGAACAAATTCTGACAATGTTGTTTTTCCAGAACCTTGTCCACCTGTAAAGCATATGAAATAAGGTTGTTCTCGCTTCTCAAGAGAATAAAAATATACCGATAATGGCACCACAACGGTTCTAAAGAAATCTTGAGATATATTCTTAATCTTCATTTCTTCTAATAGCAAACTCAGACCTTCGATAGTTTCATTTAGAGTTTGCTCACAGAGCCCACTATTCTCTTCAGGAAATAAAGTCACTTTTCTTGGATCCTTCTTAGAAGACTAGAAGTATCAAATTTACCTCCGCCCTTATCTTTAATTTCCTCATAGAAAGAAAGGACTAAGTTAGTTATTTCAATAGTGGAGTTGTTTAAAGAGGCTTCTTTCTTTATAAAGCCTAAATCTTTTATCATCCAATCGACCGCAAATCCATGATCGTATTCATCTTCAAGCATAGTTTCCCACCTATTATCCATTTGCCAAGACTGTGCAGCTCCCTTAGAAATTACCTCTATTACTTTTTTTGTGTCTAAACCGGCATTCTCAGAAAAGTTAATTCCTTCGGCTAAGGATTGAATCAAACCAGATATACATATTTGATTGACCATTTTTGTTAGTTGACCTGTCCCAGATTCACCCATCCTTATTGAAAACTTTGAATAGAGTTTCATTACCTTCCTTGCTTCCTCAAAAGCTTTCTCATCACCTCCACACATTATTGTTAAAGCGCCTTCTTTAGCACCTATCTCTCCCCCTGATAAAGGGGCATCAAGATAATGGATTTGTCTCTTAGCTGTTTCTTTAAATATTTTTCTAGCCAAGTGAGCTGAGGTAGTTGTGTGATCTATTATTATTCCTCCCTTCTTCATTGTTTCTATTAACCCTTCTTTCTTAAGAACAACATCCTCTACATCAGTATCATTTCCAACACATAAAAAAACCATATCGCATGTTTTTCCTATTTCTGAAGGCGATGAACAGATTTCTCCTGAGTATTTTTTTGTCCACGAAACAGCCTTATTATTTGATCTATTAAAAACTCTAACTTCATAACCCGCCTTTGAGATATGACCGGCCATGGGGAAACCCATAACACCTAAGCCTATAAAACCTTTATTTTTCATATTGTCTCCAAACTAGAGTTATCATCCTACTAGATTCCTTAGCCCTCCTATAAGAGTAAAATAAATTACTGTTTTCATATGTGCAAAATCTATTAGATATAACATTTACGTCATACTTTAGTAACCTTCTTATACATTCTTCTTTTAAACCAAAAAGCCATTTCTCTTTTTCTTCTTTAGCTACAAAACTCTTCCTACTTTCAGTGTCTGAATGTGTAAATAAATCATAAACATCTTTACCTACTTCATAATTATTTCTAGAAATACATGGAGCTATCCAAGCTTTAATGCTATCTAAGTCAGATTTAAAAGAATTGATAGTATTTTCAATTATTCCTTTTTGTAATCCTTTCCAACCAACATGGACAGCAGCAATTTCATTTCTTTTTTCAGAACACAAGATTAAAGGTAAACAGTCAGCAGATTTTATTGCTAAAGCCATATTGCTCTCTGTAGTTAAAAGTGCATCTGCCTCTAAATTTGATAAAGAAATATGTTTTTTATTTACTTTAACTACCCTAGAGCTATGAACTTGATCTAAAAATAGTACGGGTATTCCAAAATGAGATTCTAGAAATGTCTTTAAAGAATCAGCATCATCTATAGAAGAAGAATATTTCTCAAAAAATAATTTAGATAGCATCAAAGTTCTAATTGAGCTAACCAACTGTTTGTTAGGTTCAATAAAAATCATATTATTGCTCAGCTTGAAGAGATTCCCTTAAAGATTTAAGGTCTTCAGGTAAGTCTGAAGTGAAATTTATCTCTTCTTTAGAATTCGGGTGTAAGAAAGTTAGAGATTTTGCATGTAAAGCTTGCCTCTTAAAGTTATCAAGGGTGCTTCTCTTACTATCTGAAGTTCCCTTGGCATATTTTTTTCTACTTCCATAGACTAAGTCACCAATAATAGGGAACCCTAAGAAAGCTAAGTGGACTCTGATCTGATGAGTTCTACCTGTTTTAATAGTCACTTCAAGGTGAGAATAACCATTCATTTTTTCTAATACCTTATATCTCGTAATTGCTTCCTTTCCTTTAGAAGTCACAGCTTGTTTTGTTCGTAACTTAGTATGCCTACCTATAGGCTCATCAATAAAGCCACTTAGAGCAGGAATTCCTACAACCATTGCAGAATAGGTTTTCTTAACGGATCTGTTTTTTAATTGATTTACTAAATCTAGATAAGATTTTTCATTTTTTGAAATAACCATGAGGCCTGAAGTATCCTTATCTAACCTATGAACTAAGCCTGCTCTAGGGAGGTAAGCAAGTCTGGCATCGTGATTAATTAGCCCATTAACTAAAGTTCCACTAGGATTACCAGCCCCTGGGTGCGCAACTAAACCAGCCTGCTTATTAATGACCATTATGTCTTCATCTTCATAAATAATGTCTAAATTAATATCTTCAGGCTTGTCTTCGATACTTGGTTCTTCTAAATAATTTATCTCAATTTCTTCAAAACCCCTCAGAAGGTCTTTAGGCTTAGCTTTTTTACCATCTACTTTCAGATGACCATCTTTGATTAATTTTTGTAAGTGATTTCTTGAAAATTGAGGGAAGGATTTAGCAACGACTACATCTAGCCTTTGTCCTTTCTGATCAAAAGCTATTTTTAAGCTTAATACTATTTTTTTACTCATATATGATCACTTCTTTTTTAGGGAACCATAAGTTTCTTTTTCTGTCCAATCTACGCTCGTAAATGTAGAATCGGCGATTCACATGTTTATTATTTTTAAAAAAAGACTATTAAATAAAATATTAGTGATATGTTCATTAGTTTTATCTATAGTTTTATTATCTTCATGTTCAAATAATGAAGAGCTTCCTGATGAGCGACTTCTTGAAAAAGATCTATATGATAGCTCGCAGACTAGATTGAGGAATGGCAATTTCTCTAACGCTATTGCAAGCTTAGAAGCTCTTGAAAGGAGATTTCCTTTCGGAAGATACGCAGAGCAAGCTCAAGCAGAATTAATTTATGCTTATTATATGAATTTTGAATTTGAAGCTGCTAGGTCTGCCGCTGAGAGATTTATCACTCTGCACCCTCGTCATCCTCATGCAGCTTATGCTTATTACCTTAGAGGTCTTGCTGCTTTTACTGATGATTCAGGAGTATTTTCTAAATATTTTGAATCTGATCTCTCTAAAAGAGATATACAGACAGCAGAACAAAGCTTTGATGATTTAAGTGAGTTTTTGGCTAGATACCCAGAGTCGCCTTATGCTTCTCATGCTAAACAAAGAATGATCTATCTTAAGAACATTTTAGCTAAGCATGAAATATATATTGCAGAGTTTTATATGGATAGAAAAGCTTATATAGCAGCGATTGGTAGAGCAAGGTTTGTTATAGAGCATATGCCAGATACACCGCAAATTCCTGAAGCCCTATCTATACTTGTAAGAGCCTATGACTACCTAGAATACGAAGATTTAAAAAATAAGAATTTAACTATCCTCCAAACAAACTACCCAGAATTCAATACCAAAGAAATAATAAACAAGAAAAGATCGTGGAAAAGTAGATTAACTTTTGGGCTGCTTGATGATGAACAAATTCCTCTGCCCTCCAAGGTGCAGTAGTTTTATCTTAGATTTTCCTCATCCTAGGTCTTATTGGATTAATTTAGTTATTTTTTTAATTAAATAAAAAGTAAGAAATTCGAAGAAAGAAGCTATTTGCATACGATTAGATATGAACAAAACTGGTTCTTTTTAGAGGAACAGATAACTTAGAATCTGTATCTCACTTTCACAGTAAAGTTATCTTTTGAGGGATCTTCCCAAGGTCTCTTATATAAAGCTCCTAAGTCATCTTCCTCATCTAGCTCATAAATCTTACCTCCTCTAGTATAGACAGCATACAAATAAGCCAGAGGCCTAAATTCATATCGATAACGAATTTGAAAAGCTAATTGACCGATACTAAAAGGGTCTAAATTAACCGAAGATTCAGTCATTTTTCCATTAATCGAGGCAATTTGAGCTTGAGGATTTTTAGCGTTAAAAGCTACTAATTGAGTCTTAACCCTCAATTCATGCTGATTACCTTTAAAATACTTAATAGAGAAATTAGTGTTTCTCTGTGTTCTTTCATAAGTGCCTAAAAAGTTATCTTGGATCCAGTTAAGCCAGTTTGCTTGATTTTCATGAGAGTAAGAAAGTCTTAAAGTTAAATTAGGTAAAGGAAATACTTTAACTGAAGAATAATATTTGTTTTTCCATCCAAGAGCACTTGAGCGCTCACTACCCTTTGTCCTTTGTGCAAATAAATCCCACTGCCAAAATTTGTTTTTTTGGCTAATATACTTAAATTCTATCCCATAATTCTGGGGTAATTTTATGTATGGAGCCAACTTAGAACCCCTAGTAATCAGATTATCTCTTGCGTTAGTTCTAAAAAATACTTCTGTCTCAAATTGCGAGCTATTCTTAAATTGGTTCTTGAAATCAAATCCTGTAAAACAACCTTCTTTATCTCCATTAGACAAAGCTCTACAGCCGTAAGAATGCTGATAAGTTCTCATAAGTGTCTTCGAAGCTTCATTAAAATCTGTTTTATTAAGCTGCGTTCTTCCTCCAAACATAATCAAGTCTTTTCTCATTAAATATCCCATATCATTGATATCTAAGTCTTTATCTAGATAATAAAATCCTAATCCAGTAGATAAGTGATTGTTAATTTGTTTGCTTAAACTGAAGCGTAATCCGTAACCCTTGTTTTCTTCAACAATGGAGTTTAATAAGAGGGCATAAAGTCTTAAATCTTCAGTTGGACGGTAAACCATATCGACCGTATTTACATTGGCATTCCTACTTAAAACATTGTTCTTGCTGAAAGTACCTAAGTACCCAAATGACAAGTTTTCTTTTTTTATTCGGTACCTAGTAGCAAAATAATCTCTTCCCTCACTGAAGACTTCATCAGATTCAAATGCGCCCAAGAAACCTAAATCATAATTCTGTCCAACTTTTGTATACCTAAAAGCAAGATCTATGTCTGTATTTCCCTTTTGGTTAGAGCTACAAAGAGCTTCTAATTCAGAACTATAATCTGAACAATTATAATCAGGAGAACCACCTATTCTTCGTGTATTAATTACATAAACATAACGGTACCCATCAACATCAAACATAGACTGATTTTCTGAAAAGAAAGGTCTTTTATCAGAATAGAAGGTCTCCATAGCGGAGAAATTAATTACCACATCATCACTTTCTACTTGGCCAAAGTCAGGATTTATTGCAATATTTAACTGACTACCGGAATCTATTTTCCAAAAAATCTCTGCCCCAGTTTTTACATCATTATCATCTGAAGTTCTTTCATTAGAAGCAGTGACATAAGGAAAAAAATCTAAATTGGAACTATCAAAATTCTTTACGTAAAGATCATTTAAAGTAGAAATAAATCTGGACCTTGTCGGATTAGATTTAATAGTGGCAAAAGCTTTAGATATTTCCAAAGACATTCTCCAAAAACTAATTCTTATTTTTCTTAACTCCCCTTCCTGCTTCTTCATGGGTGCAACAGTCCATGGTATGAAAAACTCTGCATACCAGGCTTGGTCACCTATTGAGGTCTTTGCTGCCCAATCTGCATCCCAATCTTTCTTTTGTTCATTCTCGTTTCTATAAACCGCATCCCACAAAGATCCTCCTAGAGATACCGTAAAAGAGTAAGCCATCAATGCATCTCCATCAAAATCTACGGTGAGACCAACTTTGTCTGCGTTGGCATTATCAGCATCTCTTTCATGTAACTGAGTTCGCATTGTTTCTGGAGGCTGATAGTTTATATAACCTACATACAAACCTTCCTCAGTCTCGTAAACTTTTACTATAGTTTTCTGCTCGGGTTCCTCAAGTGTATAAGGACCAACTTGATAAAATTTACTTATCTCTTGAGCAGATGCCCACTCTTCTTCATCTAATTTTCCATCTACTTTTATTGTAGAAAAAAGAAAACCGCTGAAAAAAATTATGGGGATAAAAAAAATATTTTTAAATATACCCGTCCCTGATGTCATTCATTCCTCTATTAGAATAGATAATTCAATTTTACAGTAAAATTAATCCATTAGAATCTGTATCTAACTTTAACTGTAAAGCTATCCGCCTGAGGGTCCTTCCAAGGACGTTTATACAGTTCATTTAAACTGTCCTCTTCATCTATTGCGATTACTCTTCCGCCTTTAGTATAGACAACATATAGATAAGCTAGAGGCATAATTTCATAACGATACCTCACTTGGAAAGCTAGATCACTCAAGCTAAAAGGAGGGAGTTTCATTTCAAGAGGATTTAAAGATCCTGATATATCTCCAAGATAAGCACTAGGCTTTCTGGCAGTAAAAGCTACCATTTGAGCTTTCATTCTAAGTTCATGCTTGTCTCCACCAAACCAATTTAAAGACGCAACTGTAGTTCTTTGTTTTTTATTTTTATAAATACCTAATAAATTATCTTGGATCCAGTTTAGCCAATTATTCTCAGTTACATGTTGATGCATTAAAGAGAAGTTAAGGTTATCTTTAGGGGAGAAATCAACCTTTGCAGTTAAAGAATTTGCTATTCCTAAGGCAGAGAAGCTCCATTGAGATCCTTTTTCTCTTTTAACTTCTATAAAATAATTAAAGAAATCTTTAGAAGGGCCTTTAAACTGAAACATAGTCCCATAATTTTCGGGTTTCTTTATATAAGGGGAATCAACGCTTCCTCTTGTTACCCAAAAATCCTTACTGGATGGCCTATAGAAATTTGTGAATTCTATGAAAGATGTATTCTTAAAAGTACTCTTAAAGGTTAAATATGTAGAGTGGGAAGACTTATTTAGATCAGCATTTGCCTCATAAGCCAACCCCACCTCATACTCTTGAGATAAGAATATAGAGGATTCATCAAAATCAGAGAACTTAAGGCCATTCTGATTTCCAGCAAATAACCAATTGTTAGTTATTTGGTAACCCATATCATTTATATCAGTATCTTCATCAAAAAAGAAGATTCCCACGTCATGCCACCTGCCTTTGCGAGGAGAAGCTACTAATCTGAACCTAAAAGCATCGCCTGATTTATTTATATCACCTATTCCTTGATCTATTTTTGACGTAATAAATATAGTATCAATTCTCAATTTATCAGATGGTCTATATACCAAATCCAATGAATGCACATCTGCATTACGATCAAGAACCGGTCTATCAGTGTAAGTCCCTAAATATCCAATAGAATAATTATCACTATTTTTTCTAGCTCTTACAGAGTAAAAATCTTTTCCTTGACTAAATTGTTCGTCAGCTTCAGATGCTCCCAAGAAACCAAAATCAAATGACTTATTTTGTTGGGTATATCTAACAGCATAATCTATATCTGTTATCCCCGTTTGATTGGATTCACATAGAGTTTTTAAAGAATCAGAAAATTTTGAACAATTGTAATCAGGTGCTGCTCCAACCCTTCGCGTGTTGATTACAGAGAAGAATCTATAGCCCTTTACATCAAATAAAGCATGATTTTCTGAAAAGAATGGTCTTTTATCTGCATAAAAGGTTTCAGAAGAAGTAAAATTTACCACTAATTCATCACTTTCAACTTGACCAAAATCTGGATTTAGAGCCATATTAAGTTGTTTACCAGAATCAATTTTCCAAAATATTTCTGCACCTGTCTTTGTTTCAATTTCCTCTAAAACTCTATCTTCAGTTACATTTATAAATGGGAAAAAATCAATCTTTGAAATGCTGTAGTTATTAAAATTCATCTCATGAAAAAGTGACATGAATTTCTCTTGTCTAGGGTTTCCTTTTATAGAGGTATTAACTCTCCATTCGTTTGCTACCATTCTCCAAAAGGATAGTTTTACTTTTCTTATATCTCCTTCTTGGGCTTTCATCGGCGCTACACTCCAAGGAATAAAGATCTCTGCATACCAGCCTTCATCAGAAATACTAGTTGCAGAGTCCCAATCAGCATCCCAATCATAATTTACATCATTCTCATTTCTGTATATGCCATCACTGATAGAGCCACCGGCAGAAACAGTGAAGCCATAAGCAGTAAGACCATCTCCATCAAAGTCTATAGCCAATCCAGCTTTATCAGCATTGGCCATTTCATCATCTCTTTCATGTTTATTAGCACGTATAGATTCTCTTGGTTGTTCATTTATAAAACCAAAATACATACCTTTTTCATCTTGTTGAATCAAAACTTTTTGATAGTGTTTTGGGTCTGCCAAGGAGAATGGCATAGATTCATAATATTTGGTCCATTCTCTTGCAGAAGACCAATCTGCATCATCTAAAACACCATCAATATTGATATCAATTGAATAGACTGGCAATGAAATTAATGGATAGACCATTAAGACGAAGTAGGAAAAAAAGCTTAGCTTCCAATGCAAGATAGTTGCTCCTAAAAATGAAACGCTATTCTAAGCTTCGTAAATAGAAACACAAGCTAAGGTTCTATCTAGAATCCTATTAAATATACTTTAAATAAGAGTTTTTTTAGAACCTATATCTCAATTTTATAGTAAAAGTATCAGACTGAGGGTCTTCCCAAGGACGTTTATAAATCTTTCTTAAACTGTCCTCTTCATCTGTTTCGACCACTCTTCCCCCTTTAGTATAGACAAAATAAAGATAAGAAAGAGGCATTAATTCATACCTGTACCTTATTTGAAAGGCTAAGTCACTTAAAGTTATAGGAGGTACAGCAATCTTCTTTGGAGAGTTATTAAGATTTCCGAATTGATCCGCTAAGAAAGGTATTGGACTTCTTGCAGTGAAGGCAACCATTTGTGCTTTAACCCTTAACTCATGTTTGTCGCCCTTAAACCAGTTTAGACCTGCTACTGTAACCCTTTGTTTCATGTCATAAGTAGCCAACAAGTTATCTTGAATCCAATTAAGCCAGTCTTTCTCTTCATGCTCTTGGTAAAACATTGATAAAGATAAATAATCTGAAGGAGATATTTCTAAAAAGAAATCATAAATAGTGCTCCAACCTAATCCAGGCATATATTCTTGGCCTTTTCTACGATTAATATTGAACATATATTGATAGAATTCTCTTGAAGGCCCCATGTATTGAAACTCATATCCATAACCTTTTGGAATATTTACAAATGGAGCAAATTCATTTTTCCTAGTTATCATAGTGTCTCTTCCGCTTGCTCTATAGAAAGTTTTTAAGATAGCTTGTGAAGAGTTTTTAAAACCATTGGTTAAAGTTAAAGAAATTGGTGGAGTCTCTTTATTTCCCTGACTATCTGTTTCATAAGTAAAGTCTAATTGATACCTTCTTTCTCTTGTAAATGAAGTATCTGGGAACTCAGGTTGCTTCCATTCAAACCTGCCCGAAAAAAAAGCCTGGTCATTCCTATACAAATATCCCATGTCACTTAAATCTATTTCTTCATCAAAGTACCAAACCCCTAAACCTCCTGAAAAAGTCTTTGAAGGTGTATATCCGTATCCAACCCTAAATCCATAGCCGTCTTCACCGTTTACTTTAGAGTTCATTAAGACGCCACTCACCCTGAGATCTTCAGAAGCCCAATACTCGAAATCTGCAGTATGCACTGTTGCTTCGCGATCTAAAACCGGTCTTTCAACATAGGTGCCCAAATAACCAAATGATAATTTATCATTTGTTTTCCTTAATTTAGTTGCATAAAAATCTCTTCCCTGGCTAAAGTTTTCATCCTTTTCAGATGCGCCTAAAAATCCAAAGTCTAAATTTTCATTCTGTTGAATATACCTAATAGCAAAATCTATATCGGATGTACCTTTTTTATTAGCATTACATAAAGAAACTAGATTAGAAGAGAGAGAAGAACACCTGTAATCTGGTGCTGCTCCAATCCGCCTTGTATTAATAATATAAAACATTTCATATCCCTGAACTTCAAACATTGACTGGTTTTCAGCAAAAAAGGGTCTCTTGTCAGAATAATAGGTCTCTGTAGCTGAGAAGTTGACCACAAGCTCATCACTTTCTACTTGCCCAAAGTCGGGGTTGATAGTTGCATTTAATTGCTTACTAGAATCTATTTTCCAGAATATCTCTGCACCTACTTTGGTATCTTGTTTGTTACTTACAGAATCATCTGAAAAGGTAGCATATGGAAAGAAATCTAGTTGAGAGACTTCATACTGCTTAAAGTTAATTTCATCAAAAACAGAGAGAAATTTATTTACATAGGGACTTCCTTTACATGTGGCCTGTACCTTGTATTCAGATATAAGCATTCTATAAAAACACAAACCTATAGTTCTTTCCTCTCCTTGCTGGGATTTCATAGCAGTAATTGTCCATGGAATAAATATCTCTGCATACCACCCTTCATCGGTAATAGAAGTAGCTGACAACCAGTCTCCATCCCAATCCAGATTCTGTTCATTTTCATTGATAACAGTCCCGTCATTTATAGAGTTTCCTGCATTAACTGAGAACCTATAAGCAGTTTTTCCATCATTATCAAAATCTATAGTCACGCCTACTTGATCTCCAATTGGAGGACGAGCACCTTGATCCCTTTGGTGTTGATTGGACCTTATAGTTTCTTTAGGTTGAATATTTATGAATCCGAAATAAATGCCTTTCTCGTCTTCTTGAATAAGTATCCTTGAAATTCCCGAAACATCGTTTAAGGAAAATGGAAAAACTTCATAAAATTTACTTATTTCTCTTGAATTATCCCATTCTTCTTCTAATAACTCACCATCAACAATAATCTCAGAATAAGAAACTGGTGAAATTCCAGAAACTAGAAAAAAGGAAAAGAAAAATTTAAACGTAAGCTTCCTTGCATTCACTTTTAAGCCTTTAAATTTATTATAGATAGTTACCATCCTTATAAATTAAGGGATCTTTGGACTCATTGTTTATTATTTTAACTACCTTTCCTATAAATAATGTATGAGTATTATGATTTATCAGTTTCTCGCAGACACAAAATATATTTGATTGTGAGTCTTTGTTAAATGGAACTCCTTCAATTTCTTCCCAATTACCTAAATCAAACCTTTGCTCTTCTTTCCCTTTGATACTGCAAATCTCAGCAATCTTTTTTTGATCTCTATTCAATACATTAATACAGAAGCTTGAGCCCTGTTTCATAATTTTATGTATAGAAGATTCTTTATTTACACAAACTAACATTGAAGGGGGTTCAAGAGATAATGAAGCTACTGATGTAGCAGTCATAGCCTGCTTATCAAGATTATCTCTACTAGAAATAACAGAAACAGTCGCAGCTATACCTCGCATAGCTTGAATAAAAGAAGTCTGGATAGGATCAAAGTCCATAGAAGTTGAAATTATAGGCTAATTATCCCTTATTGTGTCTAAGCTGATATTATTTAATTATTCTTAAGAGAATAATATGAGGCAAAGAGTTTCAAATGTCAGGGTTGTTGCAGGTAAGTTCAAAGGTTTAAAAATTCCTTTTCGAGCATCTAAATATATAAGGCCTACTACCAATAAAACTAAAGAGACAATTTTCAATTGGCTAATGGGAAATGTACAGGGGTCGGTATGTTTAGATATGTTTGCTGGAACGGGAAGCTTAGGGCTTGAAGCCTTATCTAGAGGGGCTTCCTACGTCTATTTTGCTGAAAAAAATAGAAGATTAAGTGAAGAACTCTACAAAACAACTATAAAATTAAAAGTAAAAAGAAACTGTGAAATTATGACAATTGATTCTCTTAGATTCCCTTTTGAAAAAAAAATCAAAAAAAATCTTGATATAATTTTCATAGATCCTCCATTTAGAAAGGATTATTTAGAAAGGGCATTCAATTTAATTTTAGATAAAGACTTTATTGATGATAAAACTTTAATTTCTTGTGAAATAGAAAAAGAAAAAGAAATAGAAAGTATTTTATTGCACTGGAATTTAATAAAATCGAAAGTTTCCGGACAGTCCAGATATTGCCTTTTTAAGAGAAAATAGTGCCAAGAATATATTTAACCCTAATAATCTTATCTGTTTTGATAGCTATTTTTTTCTCTGAAAGCGAATTCTTTTTTGTTGAAAAGAACTTAGTTTTTTTAGAAAAAGAAATTATTTTATCTGAACCTATAATCTTGACAGGCTTGAGTGTAACTATTTTGTCTATCCTGCTTATGCTAAATCTTGCAGAAAAGACTTATGGTCTGTTTGTAAGAAATAAAAAGTCTAAAAAGAAGGAAATGGCTGTAAAGAAATAAAGTTATTACTATTTACGTTTCATTGACTCAAAAAACTCAGCATTAGTTTTAAAGTCCTTTAACTTATCCAGGATCCACTCCATCGCTGCTGTGTCTTCCATTTCATTCAATAATTTTCTCAAAATAGTTATATGACGCAATTCAGAGTCTGAAGTTAAAAGATCTTCTCTTCTTGTTCCTGTCTTTCTAATATTTATTGCTGGAAAAACTCTTTTTTCAGCTATTTTTCTATCTAAGTTAATTTCTGAATTACCTGTACCTTTGAATTCTTCAAAAATAACCTCATCCATCCTTGACCCAGTATCAATCAATGCAGTAGCAATAATAGAAAGACTTCCACCGCCTTCTATATTTCTTGCAGCACCAAAAAATCTTTTAGGTTTTTCCAAAGCATTTGCATCTACACCGCCAGTAAGTATTTTTCCTGAAGCTGCCTGAGTTGAATTATATGCTCTTGCTAATCTGGTTATGGAGTCAAGTAGAATAACTACATCTTGTTTATGTTCTACAAGCCTCCTAGCTTTATTAATAACCATTTCAGCCACTTGAACATGCCTTGAGGGTGGTTCATCAAAAGTACTGGCTATTACCTCACCCTTAACAGAACGCACCATTTCAGTTACTTCTTCAGGTCTTTCATCTACTAGTAAGACCATAATTTTGCACTCTGGGCTATTTCTTTCAATTGCATGAGCAATACTTTGTAGAAGTAAAGTTTTTCCTGCCTTTGGAGGCGAAACTATTAGAGACCTTTGCCCTTTTCCTGTCGGCGCGGTTAAGTCTATAACTCTAGCTGAAAGATCTTCAGTGCTGCCATTTCCAGATTCAAAAACCATTCTCTGATCTGGAAAAAGTGGGGTCAAATTTTCAAAAGAAACTTTATTTTTTGTTTTATCTGGTTTTTCAAAATTTATTTCTTCTATCTTTAATATTGCGAAATATCTTTCGCCTTCCTTCGGTGGCCTGATCTTGCCAGCAATAGTATCTCCAGTTCTTAACCCAAATCTCCTTATCTGACTAGGAGAAACATAAATGTCATCAGGTCCAGCTAAGTAAGAAGAATCAGGTGATCTTAAAAATCCAAATCCATCTTGTAATATCTCTAAAACACCTCCCCCATCGATATCTTCACCTTCTTTTGCCTTATTTTTTAATATTCCGAAGACAATATCTTGCCTTTTCATTCTAGATGCATTCTCTAAGCCACTACTCTCCCCTAAACTAATAAGTTCTCCAACGGGCAAAGCTTTTAAATCTGTTATTTTCATTTTTAAAAAATATGGATGTCCGTAGATCAGAAGATATGAACTTGATCTACTGGTTCAATCTAACATCCCCAAGTTAAGACGTCTAGTAATTTAAACTTTAAAGATAAGGCTCTATAAATTCAATAAGTTGTGTTTTACTTAGTGCACCTACCTGTTGAGCAACTACCTCGCCATCTTTAAAAATTAATAATGTAGGAATACTCATAACATTTTGTTGAGCGGCAGAAGCTTGATTATTATCAACATCTAACTTACCTACTTTCAATTTCTCTTGATACTCAGAAGCAATTTCTTCGACAATAGGGCCAACCATTTTGCAAGGTCCGCACCAAGTAGCCCAATAATCAACGAGTACAGGTTTCTCAGATGAAATAACTTCTTCCTGAAAATTCTCATCCGTGACAGTTACAGTCGTCATAATTCCTCCTGATAAGAAATAATTGGATTGTTCAAAGGGATTGTCTCAAAGGACTCTGATTGTGCATCTCAATATATTATGGGGAGTAAGAATTTTTTTTCAAGTAATTTACTATTAATTTTAACTGGTAAAGGCTCCTTTAGATGCTGAAGATACCATTTTTGAGTATTTAGCTAAGACTCCAACATTCTGATTTTTTGGAGCTTGCCACTTTTTTTCTCTTTGAAGAAGGGTTTTATCATCCACCATTAAATTTATTTCATTTTTATTTGCATCAATAGATATTACATCTCCATCTTCGATCAATGCCAAAGGGCCACCCAAATGTGCTTCTGGAGATACATGTCCAACTACAAAACCATGGGTTCCACCAGAGAATCTTCCGTCAGTTAGAAAAGCGACCTTACCTCCTAAACCTTTACCCATAATCGCCGCAGTAGGACTAAGCATCTCCCTCATTCCAGGTCCGCCTACTGGCCCTTCATAGCGAATAATTACTACGTCTCCCTCTTTGATTTCTCCTCCCATAATTGCTTTCATGGCTTCCTCTTCAGAATTATATGGTTTAGCTCTTCCTTCAAAAAAAGTGCCTTCTTTTCCTGAAATTTTTGCTACTGAACCTTCAGGAGCAAGATTCCCATAAAGAATCCTTATATGGCTATCTGATTTGATTGGATTCGAAAAACCCTTAATAATTTTTTGATTATCTTTATAAGTTTTTATAGAAGACAGGTTCTGTGCAAGAGTGTTTCCTGTTACTGTCATGACATCACCATGTAAAAGCTTTTCTTCTAAAAGAACTTTCATTAAAGGAGTAACTCCCCCTATCTCAATAAGTTCTGACATTAAATAATTACCACTGGGTTTCAAGTCCGCAAGTACAGGGACTTTTTTTCCTATTCTAGTAAAATCATCAATACTAAGTTTAACTTTAGCTTCATGAGCTATAGCCAATAAATGTAAAACAGCATTTGTTGATCCTCCTAAAGCTATAACTGTGGTTATAGCATTCTCAAAAGCTCTTTTAGATAAGATCTTATTTGGAGTAATATCCTCATTTATAAGTTTTGTAAGGGCCTTTCCTGCCTCAACAGAATCTTGTTTTTTAGAAGCTGAAATTGCTTCCTTTGCAGAACTGTTTGGTAAGCTCAAGCCTAAAGCCTCTATAGCACAAGCCATAGTATTGGCGGTGTACATTCCACCACAAGCTCCTGGACCAGGTATAGCAGTTGATTCAACTTCTAAAAGCTCCTTAGAAGAAATCTTTCCTTCCGAAAAAGACCCAACAGCTTCGAATACAGATATAACGTCTGTTCTATTCTTTCCTGGTTGAATGCTTCCCCCATAAACGAAAATAGAAGGTCTATTTAATCTTGCCATAGCCATAACGCATCCTGGCATATTCTTATCACAGCCTCCTATGGCTAAAAGACCATCAAATCCTTGAGCTGCAACCACTGTTTCAATTGAATCAGCTATCACTTCTCTAGATACTAAAGAGTACCTCATTCCTTTAGTTCCCATAGAAATTCCATCTGAAACACTAATAGTATTAAATATAATTGGCTTACTACCAGCTTTAATAGCTCCCTGACTGGCAGCTTCAGCTAGTTCATTTATGTGCATATTACAAGGCGTCACCATACTCCAAGTAGAAGCAATTCCTACTTGTGACTTAAAAAAATCCTTATCTTCAAAACCTACTGCTCTTAACATAGCCCTAGAAGGAGCTTGTTCTAAGCCATCTACTATTTTTGAAGAATGCTTTCTTCCTTTTTTTACCATAGAGTTAAGTTTAACAACTATATTGAAGCAGTGATAAGTTCTTTTGTGTATTCATTCTGTGGATTACTAAAAAGTTTATCTGCCATTCCTTTTTCTACTATTTTTCCTTCCTTCATTACATAAACTAAATCAGAAAGGGCTCTTATAACTTTGAGATCATGACTAATACACAAATAGGAAAGATTATTTTTATTCTGTAATTCTGTTAATAATTTTATAACTTGCATTTGTATAGACACATCAAGTGCAGAGGTTGGTTCATCTAATAGAATTAATTTAGGCTTTAGAATAATTGCCCTAGCAATGGCAACTCTTTGTCTCTGTCCACCAGATAACTCGTGGGGGAAGCGTAGAAAAAATGATTTATCAAGTTCCACCTCTTTTAAGGCCTGAAAGATCTTTAATTCTCTTTCTTGACTAGTAAGTTGTGGTTCATGAACTCTTAACCCTTCACCTATTATCTCTCCAACAGTTTGGCGGGGTGACAAAGATCCGAAAGGATCTTGAAAAACAATTTGGAAGTCTTTTTTTATAAATCTCCTTGAGTTAGCAGTCAATGAGTTTAAATCTTCGCCATTAAATTCAATAAACCCTTCAGAAATTTCTAATCCCAATAGAGCTCTAGCTAAAGATGACTTGCCAGAACCTGACTCCCCTACAAGACCTGTGGTTTTTCCTTCAAGTACTTTAATAGATGCTCCATCTACTGCAGTTAAATAATGATCTTCCTTAAAAAAACTCTTTTTTGTTAAATAATTTACCGTCAATTCTTGAGATACAAGAATAGACTTTCCTTCATCCCTAACATTACTTTTTGGAGGAGGTATAGAATCTAAAAGCTTCCTGGTGTAAGAGTGATTAGGAAGAGAAAATACTTTTTTAACCTCTCCAGTCTCGACTATTTCACCATTTTTCATAACTGCAACTTCATCTGCAAACTTTTTAACGATATTAAGATCATGGGTTATGAAGAGTATGGACATTCCCATCTGAACTTGTAGGTCTTTAAGTAACTCAAGTAAAGACTTTTCGACCGTTACATCTAGGGCTGTTGTGGGCTCGTCAGCTATAAGTAAATCAGGGTCATTAGACAAAGCCATTGCAATCATTACTCTCTGTCTCTGTCCTCCTGATAACTGATGAGGATATGACTCTGCTTTGTTTTCTGGATCAGGAATTTGTACTTTTCTAAATAGATCTATAACTCTATCTTTTGCTTCACTCCTTCCCATTCCTTTATGCACCATAAGAACTTCTTCTATTTGTCTTCCTACTCTCTGATAAGGGTTTAGAGAAGTCATAGGTTCTTGAAAAATCATGGAGATTGAATCGCCTCTTATTTTTCTAATCTCATTTAAGCTCATTGTCAGAAGTTCTTTTTCTCGCAACTTGATTGAAGATTGTCGTGAATGAGAAGCTATCTGATAAGGAAGTAATTTTAAAATTGATAATGCAGTCACAGATTTTCCTGAACCTGACTCTCCTACTAGAGCAAAAGTCCTTCCTCTTTTAATAGAAAAAGAAATAGATCTCACTGCATCAAAAGAAAAATCTTTACTTGAGAAATTAACAGTTAAATCTTTAACTTCTAATAAGTTATCTGCTTTATCTCTCATTAATTAAATCTCTAATCTCAAAAAAAACTGGCACCCTTTTAGAATAAGGTAGTGAATTTATAGTCTCAAATATCAGGTCGCAGTTTATTCCTTTAATTTCATTTGATAATTCTTTCCCCATAATCATTACATGTGTCTTCCCAGGTTCTAAACTTATTTCTGAGTTTGGTCTTAAGACTAAAACTTCCTTCCTTTTCATACTCACCATGCCGGAATCGTCAATCACAGTTTCATGCATTTGTGCTGAGAAATTATTACAACTTAATCCCTTAACTAACATTTCCTTGTCACTATTATTCTTTATATTCATATAAGCTGCTGCTGTATTGATTCCTGCTAAGGGTTTTTTTAAATATGAATCCAACACTATTAGCGAATTTTCACTTTCTAAGTTTGAACAAGAAAAGAAGCAAAATAATGAGATAATAAATAAAAGATTATGCTTTCTATAAATTTTAAAATACATATTTTTGTTGTTGTTTTTTTTATTTCTTTTCTTACCCAGCAAACTATAGCAGCTCAAGAAACTGAAAATAAGACCTTAGAAAACCTATTATTTGAGAAGGAAAAGATTCTTAATCCAGAAGATGCCTTCATTATGGAAGGAAGATTAGAAAAAAATAAGCTTATATTAACTTGGGTAATCAAAGAGAATTGCTACCTATATAAAAATAAATTTTTTATTTTTAATAAAGATTCAAAAAAATACTTAGACTTCGCTCTTCCTAACTCAAATACAATTACAGATGAATTCTTTGGAGAAGTAGAGGTCTTTTATAATTTTGTTGAAACATTTATAAATATAGATTTATTAGGCACGAGTATTACAGTTTCTTACCAAGGTTGTAATGCACAAGGTTACTGTTATAGTCCAATCCAGAAAAACATTGAAATAAAAAACAATAAAATAAAAAAGATCAATAAAATATAAAAAATAAAGATATTATTTTCTCTTAATTTCGTCTAAATTCTTATAAAATCCCCTTTTACATATTATGTCAAACTTTCTTTTATTAAATGGAGCAAATTTAAATCTTCTGGGATCAAGAGAACCAGAGATATATGGGGAGACAACATTAGAGTCTTTAATTGAAAATCTATCTAGGCAAGCTGAAAAGGAAGGACATAAACTTCTTAATTTTCAAAGCAATGCTGAGCATGAGCTTGTTGAAAGAATACATAAATCTCAAGAAGAAAATGTAAAGTGTATAGTTTTTAACCCTGGTGCTTTTACTCATAGCAGCATTTCAATAAGAGATGCACTTTCAGGAATAAAAGTACCTTTTATAGAAATTCATATTTCGAATATATACAGCAGAGAAGATTTCAGACACAAATCATTTCTTTCTGAGATTGCTTTAGGTGTTATATCAGGTTTAGGAGTAGAAGGTTATGAATTGGCTCTCAGAGTAGCCATGGAAAAATTTAATGATTAAGGTGATGAAATGGATATAAGAAAAGTTAAAAAGTTAATTGAAATGCTAGAAAACTCAGAGTTAGAAGAGATAGAGATACAAGAAGGAGAGGAATCTGTAAGATTGGTCAAAAAGCAATCTCAAAGTATTGTGTCTGAAATTACACAAACTTCTGAGCTAGATTCTCCAAAAAGTTCATTAGAGAAACCTAAAAAAGAAGTAACTGAAGAAAAGGTAAGTGAAAAGGGTGAAGCAATAACATCCCCTATGGTAGGAACGTTTTATTCTGCCGCTTCGCCTGGTGCTAAACCCTTTGTATCAGTTGGAGATGAAGTTCAAGAAGGTGATGTTGTTTGTATAGTGGAAGCTATGAAAATGATGAATGAAATAAAGTCTGATTTCTCAGGAAAAATAACTTCTATTCTTGTAGAAAACTCTCAACCTGTTGAATTTGGACAATCTTTATTTATTGTCGAATAATAAATGCTAACAAAATTATTAATTGCCAACAGAGGCGAGATAGCTCTCCGTATTCATAGAGCTTGTAAAGAGCTCAATATACCAACTGTAGCTGTTTACTCTGAAGCAGATAGAGATTTAATGCACGTCAGGCTTGCAGACGAATCTATTTGTATTGGACCTGCAGCTTCAAGCGAAAGCTACTTAAATATCCCAGCAATTATAAGCGCAATGGAACTCAGTGGAGCAGATGGGGTTCATCCTGGCTATGGTTTTTTAGCTGAAAATGCAGATTTTGCTGAAAAAATAGAAAAAAGTGGATTTGAGTTTGTTGGCCCATCTTCAGAAATCATAAAAACTATGGGGAATAAAATTTCTGCTAAAAAATTAGCAAAAAAAATAGGCCTACCCATAGTCCCTGGATCAAGTGAATCAATAGGAAGCAATGCTAACGAAGAAGCAGAGAAGATCGGTTATCCAATCATAATAAAAGCTGCCTCTGGGGGAGGAGGTCGAGGTATGAGGGTAGTAGATTCAGAATCAGAATTGGAAAATTCTCTCGATTTAACAAGATCTGAAGCAGAAAAAGCTTTCGGAGATCCAACTGTTTATATGGAGAAATTTTTTACTTCTCCTAGGCATATTGAAGTCCAAGTATTAGGAGATAAATTTGGAAATGTTATTCACCTAGGAGAAAGAGACTGCTCACTTCAAAGAAGACATCAAAAAGTTATAGAAGAAGCCCCTGCCCTTGGTATCCCTCAAGAGCTCAAGGAAGAAATACATAGTAAATGTATTGAAGCCTGTAAAAAAATTAAATATGTCAGTGCAGGAACTTTTGAATTCTTATATGAAAATGAAAAGTTTTACTTTATGGAGATGAATACAAGAATACAAGTAGAGCATCCAGTTACCGAAAGTATTACGGGGTTAGATCTTGTTAAACTTCAATTAAGAATTGCAAGAGGAGAAGAGTTAAAAATTAAACAAGAAGATGTTGTCATAAATGGGCATGCCATTGAATGCAGGATAAATGCTGAACACCCTAAAACCTTTATACCATCTCCAGGAAAGGTTATAGATTACCATGCTCCTGGTGGAATAGGAGTGAGGATAGACTCACATCTTTACAATGGATATGTTGTTCCACCTCATTATGATTCTCTTATAGCAAAACTAATTGTTAGGGCTAATGAAAGAGAAGATGCAAGAGTAAGACTTGTTAGAGCAATTGAAGAGATGGTTATATCTGGTATAGAAACTAACTTAGAAATGCATACTGAATTATTAAAAGATGAAAAATTCTCAGCTGGAGACTTCGATATTAATTATCTAGAAAACAAATACAAAGACACCAACAAGAATGGTTAAAGGGAAAAAAAATTATGACCCTGAGTTAGTAGAAAAGGAAGCTCAAGATTATTGGGAAAAAAATGAAATCTTTTCTGTAACAGAAGATTCTACAAAAGAAAAATTCTACTGCCTAAGTATGTTTCCCTATCCAAGTGGCTCTGCTCATATGGGTCATGCTAGAAACTATACTATTGGAGATACCATTAGTAGATTTCAAAGACTTTTAGGGAAAAACGTTCTTCAACCAATGGGTTGGGATGCCTTTGGATTGCCTGCAGAGAATGCAGCAATAAAGAATGACGTTCAGCCCTCAAGTTGGACTCAAAAAAATATTGAGAACATGAGATCTCAACTTAAAAGGATGGGATTTGCTTATGACTGGAAAAGAGAATTAGAAACTTGCGACCCAGATTATTATCAATGGGAACAATGGTTTTTTATAGAAATGTTAAAAAAGGGACTAGCCTATCAAGATGAAGCAGAGGTTAATTGGGATCCAATAGAAGAGACAGTTCTAGCTAATGAGCAAGTAGAAGAAGGTAAGGGATGGAGATCGGGCGCTACCATAGAAAGAAAAAGACTAAAGCAATGGTTTCTCAAGATAACCGATTACGCTGAGGAGATTCTGGTAGATACTGACAGCCTTGAAGGATGGCCAGAGCAAGTTAGAGTCATGCAGAAAAATTGGATAGGCAAATCTGAAGGTATGGAATTTCAGTTCCACATAGAAAACCAAAAAAACTCTATCTCAGTTTATACCACCAGACCTGACACTGTTATGGGGGTTACATTTTTAGCTTTATCTTATGACCATCCTGTAGTTTTATCACTAGAGGGAAAAAATAGATCTATCAAAGATTTCATTAATAAACTTAATTCTTCAAAGCTTTCAGAAGCTGAAATAGCCAAACAGGAAAAAATAGGTATAGACACAGGCTTGAGAGCTATACACCCATTTACAAAGAATGAAATACCTATATGGATTGGAAATTTTGTTTTGTCTAGTTATGGATCAGGAGCTCTTATGGGTGTGCCTGCTCATGATGAAAGAGACTATGAATTTGCAAAAAAATATGGCTTGGAAATTAAACAAGTTATAAAGGGAAACAAAAAGGATCAACTTGAGAAAGAAGCAATAACAGAAAAGAACCTTTTAATTAACTCTGGAGAATTCGATGGACTTTCTTTTGAAGAGGCATTTCAAAGAATCGAAGAAAAAGCTAAAGAACTAAATTGTGGCTTAAGAAAAACTAACTATAGACTTAGAGACTGGGGAGTATCTAGACAAAGGTACTGGGGAGCCCCTATTCCAATAATCAAGAATAAGGAAGGAGAAATTCGAGAATCTTCAAACCTGCCAGTTTTACTTCCCAAAGAAGTTGAATTCTCAGGAGTAAAGTCGCCTCTATCAAAAATGAAGGAATTTACAGATGTAAAAATTGGAAAGGAAACCTATAAAAGAGAAACAGATACATTTGATACTTTTGTTGAGTCTTCATGGTACTTTGCTAGATTTGCTTCTTACAACTCCAGTGATTCAATGCTAGATGAAAGAGCAAAATATTGGCTTCCAGTTGACCAATACGTTGGAGGTATAGAGCATGCCGTTTTACACCTCCTGTATTCCAGATTCTTTTATAGATGCTTAAGAGACTTGGGTCTTGTTGAGGGCTCTGAACCTTTTTTAAACCTACTGTGTCAAGGTATGGTGCTGAAAGATGGGTCAAAAATGTCTAAATCTAAAGGTAATGTTGTTGATCCAGATGAAATAATTGATAAATATGGTGCAGATACTCTAAGACTTTTTGTAATGTTTGTTGCCCCTCCAGATCAATCATTTGAGTGGTCTGATCAAGGAGTACAAGGCGCCTCTAGGTATTTAAACAGGCTATGGAATCTTGTTCAAAGGTTTATTGAATTAGATTCTCAAGAAAGTCCAAGCTTCAAGGATTCAAGCGAGCAGGTTAGCAAGCTAAGAACAAAATCTCATCAAACTTTACATAAAATTAAGGATGATTATATAAGGAGACACTCATTCAATACTGCCATAGCTTCAATTATGGAATTAACTAATGCAATACCTAAAGAATTTCTAAATTCAGAAGCTTCGCTGGCTGAAAAATCTGCAACTAGAGAAGCTATCGAAATAATCTTAATATGCCTTTCTCCAATAACTCCTCACTTAACACATTCACTATGGGAACAATTGGGCAATAAAGTAGCAATAATCAATGTAAATTGGCCAGATCCAAATGAAGATTTCCTTGAAAACCTAGAAACAGAGATAGCCATACAGATAAATGGTAAATTAAGAGGAACAATTACAATAGATCCTGACTTACCTGAAGATGCTATTAAAGAGAAAGCAAAAGAAGAAGGTAATGTAAAAAAATATATTATAGGCAAACAGATTAAAAAGATTATTTATATAGAAAAGAAATTAATAAACCTAGTTGTTACAGACTAATGATTAGCTGGCAAAAAATTAGATTTCTTTGCTCTCTTATACCTTTTATTCTACTAGTTAGTTGTGATTACAAATTAAGAGATACTTCTTCAGGATTATACGATGTTAAGACCTCTCTTTATTATAAGGAGAGTTCTATAAATCGCGATTTTTTAAAAGTTCTAGAAAAAGTAGTAAGTCCAAAGCAGATATATAAGAACAAATCCTTTGATGATACCGACTTAACATTAAAAATATTAGATCACAAAATCACTAGATATTCTGCAGCACTAGGATCGGGAGCAAGAACTACCGAAGCGAGAATAGAATATTTTTTGAAGATAAATATAGAATTAACCAAACAAGAAAAAGGGGTAATTTTAGAAATAAAGGATCAGAGTAGTTATTCTTTCGATGAATCAAAAATACTTGCCATAGAACAAGTAGAGAATGAGTTAAAAAATAAATTTTTTACTAACTCTATAAGTAGAATAAATTTTTCACTTCTGAGCTTACTTGATGAAAATAGCTGAAATAGACTTAGCCCGACATCTAGAGGAGGAATTCAAATCTATATATACAATCATTTCAGAAGATTTTGTATTAGTTGAAGATCTTTTAGCTTCGATTCTTACAAAAGCAAAAATAGAGGATTTTTTAGAAAAAGAAACATACATAATAGAGAAAAATTCAAGTTGGGACTTCCTTTCTTCTGAAAATAATAACCTCAATCTATTTAGTCAAAAAAAGATAATTGAGATTAAGCTTCTTAATCAAGGCCCTGGAGTAAAAGGAGCAAAGGCTCTAAAGGACTACTCTAAACATCCAGACCTTAACCTCTTAGTTGTCGTTATTTGCGAAAACTTAGACAAGAAAAGTCATTCGTCAGCTTGGATGAAAAGCCTAACTGAAGCAGGAGTTCTTATTCAGACTGAAACTTTATCTAAAAACTCACTTTCTAGATGGGTAGAAAATAAGGGTAAAAATATGGAAATTAATATAGATAAGGAAGCCCGAAGTCTGCTCATAGAGAAAACAGAAGGGAATCTAATAGCAACTCTACAGGAGATCAAAAAACTGTCTTTACTATATCCATCTCAAGACATTACCTTAAATAAAATGAAAAAAAATATAGCTGATTCTTCTAAATTTAATGTTTTTGATTTTTCTAATGCCTTAATTAAAGGAAATAAAGAAAAATCTTTAGAAATACTCCAAACTTTAAAGTCTGAAGGAACTCCTGAGACATTAATCCTTTGGGCCTTATCTAGAGAGTTAAATAATTTATTAAAAGTAATAAATGCAGGATCCTCAAACGGAATCTATGGACCTGTAAAGTATAAAAAACTTCTTGAACAAGCGTCAAAAAGAATAAAAAAGGAAAAGATATATAAGGCTTATAAAACAATCGCTTTTATAGACTCTTGTATAAAGGGATATAAAAATCAAAATCCTTGGCTAGGATTAAGAGAGCTAACCTTAAACTTCTAATTTATCTAAATAAGAAGACAAGAGCTGGTTCCAAATTGCATCCTCGGGAGATGTCTTTTTTAAAGCACTTTTGTCAATCATGTGAACAGGCTGAATCTCTTTGGTAGAACTTGTTAACCAAATCTCATCTGCTCTAAGTAAATCTTTAACAGATATATTTTCTTGTACACAATTTATATTCTTTAGTTCAAGAAGCGATAGGACATGTTTCCTTGTGATTCCAGAAAGAATTTTATTTGATTCAGGAGTTGTAATTACCTGAGAGTCAAATACTGCAAACACATTACTTGCTGCCGCTTCTGTTACATGCCCTTCTAAAAAAAAGATCACTTCATCTGAACCTTCATCTTTAGCTCCATCAAGTGCCATAACATTTGATAAAAGAGTAGTTGCTTTTATATCAGATCTTTTCCATCTAGGATCTTCAGCTATTTCCACTCTAAGACCTTGGAGGTTTGGATTAAGCCTATAAGGATTAATTAATAACTCATTAGAAGAGATAAACATAGTAGATTTTAAATCTGAACTAGGGATATGACTTCTAAATTCATCTTCTCCTCTGGTAATTTGTATATAAATTGATTGATTTGGAAATTGATTCTTTTCTATAAGTTCAGGGATTAATGAATTTAATTGATCCCAATAATGAGGTTTTTTTATATTAGTTTCGAGAAGAGATCTTTCTAATCTTAATAAGTGATCTTCAAAGAGAAAAGGAATAGAGTTGTATGCTGGAATTACTTCATAAACCCCATCGCCAAATAAGAAACCCCTATTAAATGGTGAGACTCTTACTTCTTCCTTAGGAATGAATTTATCATTTAGAAAGGTCCAAATCATAGGTAGTTAACTAGTCTTCTTCTCTAAGGAATCTATAAACTAGTAATTTAATATTTGACCAGGCACTGCCAAAAAACCCCAAACCTTCAACTCCTTCTAGAGTCATCAATTCTATCGACCCGACTTCTTCTTCACCTAAATTAAAAATAATCTTCCCAACAACCTCATTCTCTTCTAAGGGTGCCTGTAGATGGTTATTAAGAATGACAGAAGGTTCTATCTTTTTAAAATCTCTAAGTGGTAAAGTTAAGTAAAAGTCTTTTACTGGAGAAAGGCCAACAAACTCTTTTACTCCACCCCAGACTTGGGCTTCCTTTATACTTTGGTTTCTAGAGATTATCTTTTGTGTTCTATAATATCTAAAACCATAATCCAGTAGTCTTCTGTTATCAGTAAGTCTAGTTTTCTCTGAACTGCTATTTAAAGTTACTGCTATAAGCCTTGTATTATTCTTTACCCCTGAAGAAACTAAACAATAACCTGCTGATTCTGTATGGCCAGTTTTTAAACCATCAATAGAATCATCTTGCCACAAAAGAGCATTTCTATTTCTTTGCCTAATGTCGTTGAAAGTAAACCACTTTTCTTTGTAAAGAGAATAATGTTCAGGAAAATTATTAATCAAGAGGGATGATATTTTGGCTATATCTTCAGCTGAAGAATAATGATCATTATCAGGCCAACCAGTTGCGTTAATAAAATTAGTATTTCTTAAACCTAACTGTTCTGCATATCTCATCATAAGATCTACAAAATTATTCTCTGATCCAGCTACATGTTCTGCTATTGCACAACTTGCGTCATTCCCTGACTGGATGACCATACCTTTGATTAAATCCAAAAGAGAAACCTTCGTACCTTGCTGAATAAACATTCTAGATCCACCTCTTCTCCAACATTCTTCACTTATAAGCACATCATCATCTAAAGATATAAATCCTCCTTTTATTTGATCTGAAACTACGTATCCGGTCATAATTTTTGTAATGCTAGCTGGTTCTATCTTTTCTTCTGCATTAAGTTCAGCCAACACCTTGTTTGTATAGGCATCTATGAGCAGGTAATTTTTTGCAGTTAAGGATGGAGGATCAGGTATAAAACTCTCTTCAGCTTCTAAATTTAGAAATGAAAAGACTAATATAAAAGAAACTAAGAAACTAATTGGATTTTTCATCTTATTACCTTAAAAAAACTTAATTAATGATTTACTAAATTCAAAAACAGCCATGACATAAAGCTTACTTCTATTATATCTTGATAAAGAATTATAGTTTTTTAAGCCCAACCAGTACTCATGGTCTTCACTTAGCTTTAACTCAATAGGAACTACTTTTGTATTTTTTGGTAAATTATATTCTGGCTTTAAACCAAGAGAATGTAAGTCAGAAACAAGTATATAGGGTTTAAAAGATGACTTAATTTCTGGAGTATTGCCTACTTTAATTGCTTTGACTGCTACAGAAACATTAGGTTCCCATTTTCCTTTTTTACTAAGAAAATTAGCAATACTTCCGATAGCATCAATAGGATTATTTAAAAGATCACTGGTGCCATCAAAATCAAAATCTACAGCATAACTTCTGTAGCTATCTGGCATAAATTGACCATAACCCATTGCTCCAGCTATAGATCCTTTTATTTTATAAGGATCAAAGCCTTCTTCTCTTGAAAGTAATAAGAACTCTTCGAGTTGAATTTTAAAAAACTTTTCTCTTCTAGGGTAATCGAAGGATAGTGTACTCAAGGAATCTAATACCCTAGTTCTCCCCATATTCTCACCATAATTAGTTTCAATGCCAATAATTGCAGCAATTATGCTTGCAGGAACTCCATATATTTCCTCTGCCCTTAATAAGTCTTGCTTATATCTTTGAATGAATCGTGAGCCAGAGGATATCCTATCTTGAGAAATCATGATCCCTTTGTAATCAGACCATGTCATTACTCCTTCAGGTTGCCTATTCATTATTCTTACAACTTTTTCTTGGTACTTGGCATCAGAAAAAATCTCTTCGAGCCATTCTTTATCAAATTTATGTTTTTTATGCATCTTCTCTATAAAATCTTTAACTTCGGTTCTTTTTTCATAGTTGTCGAAGTCTTCAGAATTTAATTCGAGGAAGCTTACTAAGGCTATAAGGGCTATAAAGTTCTTTATTGAATACATATTAATTACCAAGTTTGTCTTTTTTTCATGGATAAAACAAATCCGAAAGCTATAAGATGAATTAAGATTGAGGTTCCTCCTTGGCTTATGAAAGGTAATGGAACTCCAACTACAGGAAGAGTTCCCACTGCCATAGATGTGTTAATAAAAACATAAATAAGAAAAATAAATCCTAATGAAGAACAGGACAATCGTGTGAATTCCGAATCAGATGTGAAGGCAATTCTAAAGACTCTATATATAACTATTAGATAAATTAGTAAGAGCAAAGATATTCCCACGAAACCAAACTCCTCCCCAATAACTGAAAAAATCATATCTGAATGACTCTCTGGAATAAAGTCCAGCTGACTTTGAGTTCCTGATAAATACCCTTTACCAGTTAAACCCCCCGAACCTATTGCTGTTTTTGACTGCGCAATACTCCA
>CETM01457143.1_pt1 | contig 33063 bp, 43 predicted proteins | sample 361451 | NCBI WGS metagenome assembly CETM01 (sample SAMEA2622690, study PRJEB7988) | marine metagenome | isolation source: saline water (ENVO:00002010), including
CCCTGCTGCAGCAATGCCGGCAATGATTGCGCCAATTGGGTTCATGATTAGAGCTTTTGTCACACCCATGATGGCGAGCTTCAAGAACTTAAGAGGCGCAAGAACGGCGCCGGTAATGGCTTTACCAACGCCAAGAAGTGCGGCTTTTGAGCCAGCCATGACGGTAGCCAGCAAGCCGTTTGACTTTCTATAAGAAATCGTGGCGGCCGTGGCCGCTTTGATTTTTCCTGTTAATAAGCCCCAGGCTTTTGCGCCTGTGGACTTGGCTGCTATAAGCGCCGACTTACCTGTTGATAGCAACGCTCCGCTAGCTGCTTTGGCTGCGACGGTTACACCAGGGAATGTCTTAATATGCAGTATTGAAAACGCCATACGCACGGCGGCAATAGGCCCAAGTAAGCCGGCAATGGTTAACGTCAGCGCGCCGCCAACAGCAACAAGCCCCGCAACAACGGCTGAAACTTTAGCGATTGTGGCGAGCAGTTCAGGGTTTTCTTTTGCCCAGGCAGAGAACGATTTACTAAGCGAAACGATGTCGTCGCTCAGATCTTTTATGATCGTCATGAACGAGCCGGAAATAATTCGTTGCACTTGAATGAGTGCATCGCCTGTATTGTTCCTAAGTGCTGAATCAAGCTTAAGTGTTGAACCTGACGTGTCACCCAACTTGTTTTCCATATTACCTAGACCTTTCAAGAAACTAGGAATTTGGTCAACTGACAGGTCCTCGAGCGGAGTGCCGAACAATGAAATAGCTAAGTTTGCACGTCTTGCAGGATTCTCTATTGCTAGTAAGCGTTCTGCCGTCTGGTTGAGAACCGCCCTTGCTTCAGAACCCCCAGCAGCAACTGCAGCTGATGCGCGAAACGCATTCATGCCAAGCGCCTCGTAAGCTTCGGTGCTGGCTTTTGACATGTCCGAACCACGAATTGTGAATTCTTTTAGCGCATCGCCTGTCTTATCTAAGGCGTATTTTCCGTTTTCAGCCTGAGCAACCAACATGTTAAAAGCTTGCTCACCTGAGAAGCCAAGCGCTCTGAAGTTTGTGCCGTACTCCTGAATGATGTCAGGCAGCTCGTCGCGCATTTCTTTGCTCACGTTTTGCATGCCGCTGGTCATTAAATCAAAGGCCTCATTTGCACTTTTTGCCAGACCGTTTTTAACAAGTAGAGCTGCTGTTTGTGTCGCACTAGAAACATCAATACCATAGGCTCTTGATAAAGTTAGAGCCTGCCGCGTCATTTCCACAACGCTTGCCTGACTCGTATTTTTGAGGGAACCCAATGAACTCGATACCGCAGAAATGGCCTCGGATATTCCGGCAATTCCATCGCCGGCTCCGGACTCATAAACCTCTTTAATAACCAACTGATATTCTGAACTTAGTTCTGACTGACCCATTTGAGCAGCAATGGCAGCACCTTGGCGTTCACTCATGATTGCTGGAGCGCCCATAAGTGCAACAGCACCACCGCCGGTAGCGGTCATTTGGGCTCCCGTGCCTGCTAGCTTTCCCTGTAGTTCTTTGACATGCTGGTAGTTTTTAGAGACTTTATTTAACCGCTCTTGCTGTTTCGTAACTGCGCTGAGCCGATCCTTTTGTAGGGCTAGCTCGCTGTTCAGTCGCTTGGTCTCGTTGCGCAACTTTGAGCGCGCGGCAGATAGGTTTTTTGTGGACACCCCGTTTTGCTCAAGCTTTTGGCGTTGCTCCTGAACCGTCCTGGTCAGCTTTGTTTTTGAGCTATCGAGACTTTTCACCGTAGAGCGAGCGTTATCCAACTCACGCTTCATGGCTTTGGTGGGGTTTTGAGTGGCCTTAAACTCACGGGATAGCCGGCTGGCTTTCTCCCTGGCATTTTCGAGCTTGGCTGATGTTGCCTGCAGTGCGCTGTTGCTTTTGCGGTAGCCGTCAATCATGCCGGCTTGCTTGTTTAAGTCGTTCAGACGCGCTTTGGTTTGACGGAACTCAGCAGAAACTTTGCCGGCTGTCTCGTTCATGGCCTTAAGTGGCCGGGTTACTTTGTCGACTGCTGCCAGCAGCACTTCAAGCTTTAGTTGTTTAGCCACGGCTTTTAACTCCGTTCATCCGGTTGTACCGGTCAATTGCCTTTTCGTGCCACGCGCTGAGTTCGTCAAGCTCTAGCTCGTACATGTCGCTGAGTGGCCACTGAAAGATGGCGGCAATATCCGCCATCAAGTCATCAACTTTATTGGGCAGCTCTAGCTGCTCGGTTGAGCTCCCTCGTCCATCTCCCCACGCATCTTCTTGCTTAACAAAAAAGACGTCACCTCTGTGCCAATTTGCAGCAAGTCAGCTGGGTCTAGGTTCATAATTTCAGGCTCAGTGAGCGTTGGCTGAGTGATGCGAGGAAGTAAGCGGTTTAACGCGTTGTACTCCATTTGCAGCACGTCAGTCAGTGATAGCCCGCGCATTTCGCCAGCACGAGGCTTACGCAGCTCAATGGTTTTAATTTCTTTGTCCCCGCGCTTGATAGGGTAGTCAAGCTCTACAGTTGCGGTAACCAGCGCATTTTTTTGATTCATAGTTAAATTCTCGAAGGGTTAGAAAAAGAAGCCCCCGCAGGGGCTAATGAACGCAAAGCTTAAACGCCAATTGCTTGGCGATGCTTCTCCATCCGGTCATCGCCATCAACAATATCAATCATGGCAACCAAATCGACCTCTCTAATAACTGCACCATTGACAGTTAGTTTGTAGTAGCTGTTGGCAAATGACACAGTCATCTGATTGCTTTCTCCGCCTTTCTGTTCGCCCTGGTCGTCATTGAGAATACGACCGCGCTGAACAACTTCTACGGTTTCTACTTCGCCGGTGTCGTCGCGCTGGTAAGAACCAGCAAAACGAACCATCAGTCCGTCAACTGTTTCTTTTGCTTGGTGACGAATCATGTCTGCGACAAAACCACCAAATACCGCTTGAGTGTCAAGGGCGTCATCTTCAAAGCCCATGTCAATTTTTACGCCGCCCGGCATGCCGCCACCACGGTAAGCTTCAGTTTGACGAGCTAAGCTTGCAGGTGTGAACGATTCGGCTACACCAGCCCAGCTCGTGCCATCGACGAATACGTTCATATGTTTTAGTTTTTTAGGTAAAGCCATGAGTTACTCCTTACGCTGCAGTAATGCTGCTGGCAAAGTTAATTAAGTAACGGTCAGTGATGCGTTGCTGGAAGGTTAAATCTTCAAGCGGCGGCACTGGCGTATAATCGTAATCGATAAATAACTTGCCTGCTTTCAGCGTGTCTTTATCGTTAAGCTCTTCGTTGTACCAGGCTTGGGCGTCTACGATGTAGCCCTGGGTGCGAAGCTCGCGGAACTTGGCATTGATGCCTTCGACAATATCTTTCACCAGCGTCGGTGTGATGGGTTTGTCGACAGCCCACATGTGCGCTTCTGCAACGGTGTCTGCAAGAATTTGTGCAGTCCGCGTGTAGTTCTCGAACTGAAATAGCGGGTCAGAAGAGCAGGTTCGAGAACCCCAGAATCGGAAACCTTGCTCACGAATCAAAACAGTAACTTCGTTTTCATTCAGCAAGTTTGCGTCAGTTGACGGGTCTTGCAGGTCCCAAAATACAGGCTTGGTTAAGCCATCAACACCGCTGACAGCAACGTTAGACAGCGTTTTATGCCACCCCATAGTCTTGTCGATGTGAGCGCGCAAGCCCATTGCTCGCCCGACGGCATAGCTAGGCTCAGACTGATTGGTGGTTGTGTCCCATGCCGTAAAGTCACCGTAAATAACCATTAATTCTCGCTCACCGAAGTTGTCGCGATAGGTGATAGCTTCCTCTTTCGTTGCTGCACCTGCACTGCTCACATAGGAAAACCCGCGAAGTTTCTTGGCGATGACGGCCAGCTCTGTTGCCACAGCCAGTTCATCAAGACCAGGCGCACCTAGAATTCGAGGCTTAACACCTAGTGACGCTTGGGCACTAAGCAGTGCTTGCAGGCCTGTGTAAGAGCCATCAGGCTGCACGGTACCAATGACATTACTGGTCGTCTCTGCAGCGTCCACGCCTTCCTCTACGCGAACAATAATGGTGGGAGTGTTCACCATATCTGATATACCTTCCAACGTATTGCGCAAAGTGCCTTGAGTGCCAGCACCGGCAATAGCGTCTTTAGGGCGTGTGAATAGAACGGGTTTATTTAGCGGGAACATTTCAGTATCGGCGTCTGATGCAGTACAGACTGCGCCGATTACCGCTGTTGCCACGGTACGAATGGTGCGTGTGCCTTCGTTGATTTCAACGACGCGCACACCGTGATGGTATTCAGTCATGATTATCTCCGGTCCGGTTGACTAATACAGTTTGGTATTTGCAAGGCTAAGTGTGCATTCGGCAGGGCGTGTGGGCTATTGGGTGCGGTTGTAAAAGCAGAATAAACAACAAAAAAGGCGTGACACTTCACGCCTAAATATCAGTTGAGACCTTCCAAATATCTTCTGGTGTCACCCGTTTGATGCCGGTCTTTCTGAATAGACCTGAAGCATGAGCAACAAGCTCGGAGCAAAACCAGGCGTTCTTCTTGTCCCATTTGCGCCAAAGCAGCAAGCCGAATATAGCTTTAAGGTCATACGGTTTGCCGAGCTCTTTCTTGATGGCCTCTATGGCCACCGATTGATTGCACGGTATGGCTGCAATTGCGTATCGCGGGTACTTCTTGGTGAATGATTTGAGCGATGAAATGCGAACACCTTCACCAAAAACAGACTCATACACCATGCCATTTGATACGACACCAACATGGGACCATCGGCTTCTGGTGAAGAAGCGGATGGCCCAGCTTAGTGGCAGTTTGTTAGTGCCGAATATAACAACCGTGTGCATTATGCTGGCATTAACGCGTTAATAAGCGCGACTTGCTCAGCAGCAGCTGCGACCTGTTCGGCGCGTGAGCTTGCTGAATTAAGCGCTGCTTTACCTGACAAGCGCGCCTGACGAACGGTAGCTAAAACGCCCTCCCAGCTTAACGCTGTGGTAGCGATGTCGCCAGCTGCTTCTTCCGGTGTCATTCCAGCAGCATCAGCCCATGATTGAACAGCGTCAGGCACCTGGCTTGGCTTTCCATCTGCGATCCATTTCTCGGCTTGTGTTTTTGCCAGGCGGTATTCCTCTTCAACCAGCAAGCCTTTTGAAATGTAGGCGATGCGAACGTTGCCGGCAGCTTCGTCGATGGCGTCGCGGCAGGCTTTTTCAACTTCGGCATCGGTCATGGTGCTGTAGTTTTTACCTACAATTGATGCTGCCAATTCGTATTCCTGCTGCTGCAGAACCGATTCAATTTGTTCGGTGTCCATGCCAATGTTCAGCATGTATTCGCGATCAGTATTTGTGTGCGTCTGACCTTTGAAAATGTATTGAAAACTCATGAGTCTCTCCTAAACGGTTTTTGGAAGATTGCGTTTATTAGTTTAGCTGTGTTGGCGCACTACCGTGCGCCTGTACAAAAAACAATCAACAGGTTACAGGAATAAAGCCGGACGGAAACCGATGTTGCTGAGCGAATTGGACCGGGCGTTAATCAGGTACAGAAACCCGAGGCCGGCATTCGAGCCGCTGTACCAGTTGCCGCCACGCAGCGGGAAGCGGTCGCCATAGTTCCGCACCGTTAGGTAGCCTTGGGCGTTGCTTGTAACGGCTGATTCAATCAGCAATTTGCGCAATAATTCGACAGGTGTGTAGCTGGGATCTTTGGTAATTGAAGCCCAGTTTGATACTGATGAGTATGCGTAGTCATGACTGTCGTCGTTTAGTGGTCCGTTGCGGTTAACTACCTGGTTATTTAGTACCGGTCCGCCAACACTGCTGCCTTCAGTTGCGTTTGATGTAGAGTCAAAAAACGCCGGGTGTTTGTGCCAGTTAACTTCGGCAATGCTTGGGTCGTTATCAAGGGTGGTTATAATTTGACCGTTCTCCAGCTTCATCTGGTCTAGCCATTCAAGGCAATTGCCAACCAAGTCAGCAATGCCGAACTCGCTATGGTCATGGTTCCATGTGGCAGGGCCTTTCCCTGTGTCGGTGCGGCCGATTCCCGATGTGTCACCTGGTTGGCCATCATCGGCACGGCGGGCGGTTTCGTGAACGGCATCATGCGCTCGGCCCCAGTTGGTGTTGCCGCGAGGGACGGTGCCATTCGCCATGCTCCACAGTGCGACAGCAGCCCACTCATGAATTGACATCATGTGCCAGCCTGCGCCTTTATCCTCGCACAGTTGTTTTGCGGCATCGTAATTAACACTGACGCGAGGTTGTGCGCCGCCAACTACAGCCGAGCCGCCGGCAGCCGATGATGCCAGGTACTTGCCAATGAGGATTTCACCGCGGGGTGCGCCGTTGGTTAAGAATGCAGGGTGTGTGCCTGTACCTAAATCGAGGTCAGTTAGGCCAAGGTCTTCAATGTTGAAGCGTGGCACTACAACCATGATGTTAGGGTTGCCCTGGGCATCATAAACAACCGTATTGCGTCCGCCGGATGCGTCCTCAATTGCCTTGCGGTAACCGTCGGTTGCAATAATGGTTAAATCGCTCGCCTTCTGGTTATAGGTTTGTTCAACCTGGTCAATTGACTGGTCAACCTTCTGGTCGATGTCAGCCATTTTGCCCGACACTTCTTGTGCCAGGCTTTGCGATGCGCTTGTTTGCTCTGCGGAGGCAGATTTTAGCGCTTGGATTTCTTCAGCAATAGTACTCACGCGGAGCCCTCCATTTCACGAATGCGCTCACTTAGATTCATATTCCAGTGAGCATTTTTAATGACGGCGGCGCCTTGTCGTAAGTACGAAGCGCCGTCGGCGATGAACTCTTTATCTAAAATCAGGTTGAGGTTCTCTGCGCCCACAACCACGGTGACACTGTCGGATGGCAGCGCTTCAACGTTGAGCGTGAACCATTGAACGACCTTGACTGCCGGGGTTCTGTAGCCAAGGGTTTTGCCTGGGGCTGAATAAACGCCCAGCAGGGTTCCGTCTTCTAGGAATAGGCCAATTTCACGAATGGCGTACTCAAGGTCGCCGTCAAAGATTCCGGCCATGCGGATGTTTTTGTTTCCATCCTGCCAGTCGTTAATCTCAATGCGCTCTTTCTCGCTGTATAATTGGCTTTGTGTTTTGCTTGGTGTGTAAGCTGCGTCACCAAATGCCATGTGAGTAATGGGCGCTTTTATTCCTTTTGCCTGCGCGTCAATGCAGGCGTCAAGGCCAGCTTCGGTGAATTGAAGAGTCAGTGCCATGTTAAGCAACTCCTGTTAAATCGTGATCAATAAGTTGTAGGTGATGTACGCCAGCGGCCAGAAAGACTTCTGTCTCTGCAGACAGCTTCATTTGGTTGCCAAAGTTCATATCATAGTCTGAGCAAACAACCTGGTGCTCAACTGCAAAAAAGCCAGTGGCTGCGCTCAGTGCATCAGGTGTTACCGGTTGTTCGTCAAGCTCTGGGTCAAGCAATCCGTATCCGGGTGAAGGTGCGGCGGCAAGACCAATCGACTCTTCCAAGCCAATACCAAGCTCAACATCAAAGTGAATAGAGCCGCGCTTCGACACGTTGATTGACTCTGTTACCAGCTGCAGCATGTTGGCGTTTATTAGTCCGTCAGCGTCGCCAGTCAGGTTTTCATTAAGCAGTGCCAGCACTTTCATTGTGCCAGGTGCGCCGGTACCCGCTTGTTCCCACCACTCAACAATATTGGTCTTTATTCCCAGTGCTTCTAATGCTCTTTGAACTGCAAACGGAGTTGCTTTGTATTTGTGAACCTGAAAGCTACTGTCAACGACGCTCCGCTTGATTTGCTCTGGCCAATGCTCGCTCCAGCTATCAACAGAGTACGCCCAAGCAAGCCATGGCAATAATTCAAACGGGCAGCGCCAAGGGTCCCATAGGTCACGAACGTCCACGGGGAACTGAGTGCAGTGCTCAATAACCCTTTCTATAGCGCGGTCTAGCTCTGAAGCATTAGGCGGTAAAAGTGAATTACTCACTGATGCCTCCTAACGTCACGTTCACTGCAATGCAGTAAGGCGCTTCGGTCTTGTCAATGGAAAGGTCTGAGGCTGGCTTGGTCACTTGTACATTGTGAGTGCCTGGCTGATGCAGGGCAGCGAAGATGCCGGAGCGGGTAATGTCGCTGCCTAACTTGTGGTTGTCCTCGATGTACTTATTTAGTGCATCCATCGCTTTAGAGAAAACAACTTCGGCATCAGGGCCGGGCTTGATAAATACTTCCGCCTCAATCTGGTATTCAATAATTGTCGCCGGCAAAACTCTGACGCGGTCGCCTTGTGGTCTAATTTTACTGGGCTCCGGTAATTGGCTTAATCCGTCAGGCGTTAAACCAAAGGTTGCCCTAACCTTTTCAATAAGGTTTTGGCTTGGCTGTCCATTGCCTTCGTGGCTGAGTAAATACAGATTCATTTCGCACGGTGCCGGGCTGTTCGCGTAAGCATCCAGAACGCGGCCGTCGCTACCGAGCGCAAAGAACACGTAGCCGTCGTTACTGCCGGCGGTGTTTAATCCGTCAAACGCCATTTGGGTGCGGCGGCGTAGCGCGTCGTCACTCTCCATGACGGCAGGCGTTGGTGGCGTCGCTGAGTTATCTTCTTCCTGAACAACCAGGCGAGTGATGTTGTACCGTGAGGCTACGGCATCAAGGTCTTTTTCTGTTGCTGATGCCAGCATGTTTGCGCGGGTGCCGTCATTGAAAAAACCGATCAGGTGTAGCTCTCTATATGAGAAGGTCTGCAGCAGCTTCGTCAGTGGCTCTGACTCTAGCTCAAGGGTGGCTTCAACCTCTGGGTGCAGTGACACAGCCAATGCCTTTAGCTCTGAGAACTTATCCTCAAAGCTGGGCTTTTCGATAATGTCAGGTACTGGCACCTTGCTCATGTCGATAAGTTGAAAAAGGCTCATGCGGTAGTCATCCGTATGTTTTCTAGTGTCAGCATTTCACCGCTATCAGCGCGGTCTGCGTTAATTGTCATTAGCATCTTGCCGCCTTTGTCCGCGTAGATTTCAACCTTGCGCACGCGAATGCGTGGTTCAAACTCAGTTAGTGCCATAACCGTTGCGGCAATAAGGCGCATGCGTGTGGCGTTGTTCTGTGGGTAGTCCAATAAGCGCGGCACATAGCTGCCGTAGTTGCGGCGCATGACACGGCTACCAATGGGCGTGGTGATAATGTCAGTCACAGACTGACTGATGTGCTCAGCGTCTGTAATTTTTCGCCCTGTGCTTTTGTTCATGCCCTGCCACATTACTCAGGAACTCCTGTCTTGCCGCCGCTGTCGCCTGTGTGAACGTGCTCGCCAAACTTAATGCCGTCAATTTCTGCGCCGCTGGTAATGGTTGTGCCGGCTTTCATTGTGTTAGCGCCTTTCAGTAAGCTCTCACCGTCGACTGTTAGCTTTCCTTTTACGGTCAGGTTGCCGGTTGTTTCTGTTTCCGGGCAGTCGACCGTAACCTTTTCTGATGCCTGGACCAGTGCGGTTTTTATGCCCTGGGCAATAAGCTCGCTGGTCTCCGGGTCGTAGATTATCTTGGCGCCGTCTGGGTACTCGACGTAGTCGCGAGTTTCGTGCTCGTCCGGCTGGTCGTTCTCGTCGCTGTAAAACGCCGGCCCAATTAACGCACCGTGAAAATCACCACCTGGCGAAAAAATTAACACCTGTTCTCCCACGCTTGGCCGCCAGCTGGTCTTTGCGGTGCCAGCTCGCTGAGTCCAGTAGGGTCGCCAGTCCAAGACGAGATTGCCTGTTTTTACACGGCAATAGCCTTGCCTAACCTCTTTAACAATTCCAAGGCGAAGCATATTCTCAAGGCGGCGGTTGATGTCGGCGATGTGTTCTCTCATGCGCTAAGTGTGCCGAGGCGGTGTGGTTTGGGCTATTGGGTGCGGTTGTAAAAGCAGAATAAACAACTGAAAGTAATTGAGTTGACGAGGGACTAAACAAAAAGCCCGGCGCTTGGCCGGGCTGTTAGCTGGTTACTCGAACGGTATTGCCTCAGAGGCATCGCCCAGGGCCTGCATAATATCAACCAGGGAGGTTGATAACCGCTGCTGTAGCGACTCTAGCAGCATCGAGACCTGAGCCGGGCTAATGGTGCCTGGCTCGTTGTTATCCCGAAAGCCTTCTACAATGGCGGCCATACCATCGGAAACCGCTATTGCATCAAATAACGAGTCGTTCGCAACACTCAGGCGCTCGGCTATTTCTGCTATCTCTTCAATACTCACTTCGCAGTTGACCTGCTTGCCTTGGCTAGACATGCTCCACCTCCTTGCGGATGTCCTCATAACGAATTGAAGGGAAGTTTTTCCGGACTTCTTCAACCTTAGTTGGAGAGAGGATAACTCTTGCTTCGGCCTCGTTTATGGTTTTTCCCCCGTTTTTGAGATCAAGGTAAAGCACTCCATATTCATCGCCGTTTAATCCATTAATCTTGAGTTTAAGCTGGGCTTGTTCAAATGGAACTTGAACGAATAATGGACCAATCCCTACGCAAAGACTGTCTCCAAATTGTGAGTTATCGCGATAAATGCTCATCCTCTCGGCATGAGGGGTTTCTATATCGATATTTTCTGTATGGCTCATGCTGCGTCCTCCTGGTTGTCCTGAGTGCGGCTTTTCAGCACAAGGGGGAGGCCTTTAAAGGCTCGGCGGGCTTCGGCTTCAGTGCGGCCAAAGGCGCTAACCGTGCGAATGCGCTTAAGTTGCGATAGTTTTTGCCCAGGGCGAGCAATAATAAAGGTGTAAATCATGTTGAATTTCCTTGATTTAAATAAACCAAGGCGGATCGGGTAGCCGCAAGAGAGTGCCAAACCAAGGAAGGCACAGCGGGGGCGTTTTCTTTGGCTCCCGACCCATGCCCCCAAATACTGCTGTAGCGGTAAACACAGGCATTGAACGCCTGTATTGGGGTGTATGGTGCAAATTTTCCCTGGTTTAGTCACTGCTTGCGGGTCTCTAATCCGCCAGCTCGGCTGCTGGGTCTCTAGTCCAGCAACTGACAATAGTCTTGCACAGTTTGTAGCACGGTTCAAGCGTGCCGGTTGGAATACTACTTCCATATTACGAATCTCCAATAAAAAAAAGACCAACCGATTGGTAGTGTAAAAATGCGCGCGAGAAGTACCTTACGGGGCGCGGGGCTTGTCTACAAGATTATTTTCAGGTGCGCCATTGACTTACTGTTTTTTAACGTCAATACTTGTTCCCACCATACGCCAAAGGCTTACTTATGTTATTTGTTGAGACTCCCATATTTACGAAGCGCATTAAGCAAATGATGAGCGATGACGCTTACGCTGACATGCAACAGGCGCTTGCCGACAAGCCGGAACTTGGTCCCGTTATGAAAAAGAGCGGCGGCCTTAGAAAGGTTAGGTGGGCTCGCGAGGGTGAGGGCAAAAGCGGTGGGTTCCGCGTTATCTACTATTACGCCAAAGCGCTGAACCAGCACTGGATGATTTTTATTTTTGGCAAGAACGAACAAGACAACTTAACCGATGAGCAACTGAAGAAGCTGCGCAACATTGTAGAAGGGTGGTAACCATGAAAGATGCACTATTTAACGAACTGATGGAAAGCGTAGAGCAAATGGACGAAATCAAAAAAGGGGAGCGGGCTCCGGCGCGTGAGCGTTTCGTTGCGTCCACACGCTTAAAGCGTATTCGCCAACAGGTGAATCTCAGCCAGCCTAAGTTTGCAAAGCTGATTGGGGTTGAAGTCTCCACTTTGCGCAACTGGGAGCAAGGCCGCCGTGAGCCGACTGGTCCGGCGCGTGTTCTTATCCAAGCCATTGAGAAAGACCCGGAGCATGTCATCAAAGCATGCCAGACAGCTTAAGCGGAGGTGAGCATGCAAGAGCAGATACTACCCGTACCGTTTCACGGTGACACCTTAGTAATGGTGGATCACAACAATCAGCCTTTTGTGGCGATGAAATCGGTTGTTGAGAATATGGGGTTAAACTGGCAATCCCAGCACGCCAAATTGCGTGACAAGTTCAATTCAACGATCGCGATTATCGCGATGGTTGGCTTGGATGGAAAAAACAGAGAAATGACATGTTTACCATTACGTAAATTAGCGGCGTGGTTGTACTCTATCAACCCAAATAAAGTGGCTGAGCATTTACGCGACAAGGTGCGTCAGTATTTCGGAGGTGCTCAATGAGTATGTCTTCACAGTTAGTACCGGTGTTTACCGGTGAAATACAAAATGAATCCGTTCAACTTTGCGAGGCAAGAAAGCTTCATGGGTTTTTAGAGGTCGGGAAAGTTTTTGCCACTTGGATAACTGAAAGAATTCAGTCATATAATTTTATAGAGGGTGAGGATTTCGTTCTTTGCTTCCCAAATCTGGGAAGCAAAGGAAAGGGTGGGCACAACCGAAAGGAATATCATATCACGCTAGATATGGCCAAAGAGCTCGCTATGGTCGAAAACAATGACAAAGGTCGCCAAGCAAGGCGCTATTTTATCGAAGTCGAAAAGCGAGCAAGCAAGGTCAATAGCCGCCGCCTTCCTTCGGCTAGTCAACAACTGGCGGCACATAATACAAGGTTGAAGCTGTTGGATAGGCTAGAGGCTGAGCGTAATCCCGAAAAGCGTGACGCTATTTATCAGCAGTTAGATCAGGTTTCAAGAATGCTCAATGTGCCAACGCCTGATATTGACAAGCTGGGCTACGCACATGTCGAGCCGGATGTTGATCCGCTAGTGGGTGAGTTTTGGGATGCGGTGGAATACATTGGCCTGGATAAACTGGACCACAGCAAAGACGAAGGTTTTATTGCATTGAACTTGCCGCATCTGGCTAAGGTGGCAGCGAAAGCGAAAGTGTCTATGCCGAGTTTGTCGGCATGCCGGCGGGTGTTGGCCGGTTCAAAAGAGCCAAAGTTTATGGCCAGTAATCAGGTGGTCAGAAGTAAACTGGAAGAGCGCACGATGCGCTGTTGGATCTTCCGTGTTTTGGCTATCCATTAAGCGCATCATCGATGTGCTTAACCATTGTTTCTTCTATGTAATCTCGCTCTTCATCGGTCAGGCCTAGCAGTTCCCGCTCAGGGTATTTATGCTGCAGGCCTCGTTCATTTACCCTGTCACGTAAACCGTACTGGTGTACTCGCGCAACTTGGTTAGCAAAGCCAGTAAAGCCCACGCTGGCTTCATCGGCTGACGCTCTGGCCTTCAGGTTTTTTGTGCGGTGTATTTTGCGGAACATGCGCAGGCTTCCTTTACGCTTGCGCATTTCAGGTTGAGGTTTGCGTTCTTCGTAAGGGCTCCCGTCCGGGTTCTTATTTTCACGTATGCGTTTTGCCTGGCTGCCGCGCAGGTGCCGGCTAATGTCTCTGGCCAGTGCTTTGCGTTGGCCGGCATCAAGCTGGGTTAGTAGCGCCTGAACACGGTCAACGAATGGGTCTAGAACACCGTCAGTCACTGGTGTCCTCGCTGGTGTTTTCTACTTTAACGCCCTTAATGTAAAGCTCCCACTCAAAGCCGTCATAAGGGTCAAACGGTGGCTCAGGCAGATGCTCAACCACATTGCCACTGCCATCATTAGACACTTTTACGCGCTCGGTCATCTTAATGGTTACTTCAATGTCAGCAGTATTCTTGTTGATAAGCTCTGCCCGAAAGGTAATGCCGTCTTCGCGCTTCTCTCGGTTATTCAAAAGCTCAGGCTGGTGACGCGCTACCCAGGCAAGAATGGGCACCATGATGTCATCGCTGTGGCCACGGTAGTCAGTGACCAGTACGACACAGTCAAACTGATATTCAAAGCTCAGGTTTTGTTTAGCGCCAGTGGCGTACAGCTTGCCTTTGTCGATGAATATGTGTAGCGCGTCGGGGTTCTTTTTCAGGTGCGGCACTGCGCTGCTGATGATTTCCCGTAGTTCGCCTGGCTTATTCATCGCTTGCTCGCTTGTACCAACCGGCGGCGTTCATTTCACCCTCTGACACGTTCTTAATGTCGCCGGCTACCATCAGAAAGCGGCGGTCAGGCCAAATGGCATGAAGCTGCCCACTTAATTCTTTTAGTGCCTCTGTCGGTGTGTCATCAGGCACCGACAAAATAGCGCCGTCTTTGGGGATGATTACATTCACGTTGCCTTTCATGGTGGCACCTCAGCGTTTGCGAATACGCTCGGCAATTGAGCCGAGTATTCCGGGTGTGTTTTGGCCTATCGATGCGCGTTTATCGCCACTGCGCTGGGTGATGTTAACGCCCAATACAGTCAGCATGGCAGTCAGCACAATGGATGCCTCGGCAATAATGTCGGAGGCATTGCCTGGCTCTTTAAACAGCGCATAAACCAAGCCGGCCATAAGCCCAGCGAATGAAAAGCTGGTGACATAACCGATCATCGGACGCCAACCAGACTTAAACCAGCCGTCGGCTTTTAGCTCTGCGCGCATAGTTTCGTTTATCTGGGTAATTTGCGCGGTTTCGGCTTCGATTTTCATTCGGCGCAGTTCGCGCTCATGCTCGCGCTCTATCTGCTGCAGTTTAACGGCGGCTTGTGGGTCTTGCTGGATGGCCTGCATGACCGCCTCGGGGCTTTCATCAACGCCCAGGGCGGACGCTATGAGTCCGCCTGCTGCCGTGCCAGCCGGGCCTAATAACGAGCCAAGCAGTGGCGCTGCTTTACCAACAACGCCTTTTATGTCTGACCAGTTCATGATTGTTCGCTCCGGCTTTTACGTGTTGGTTTGCGCTTTGTTGCAGGCTTTGCCTTTGCAGGTGCCTGGGGCTCTGATTCCGGAAATGCCTCAAGGCTTTCTTCATAGGCGCGCTGCAGCTTCACGTCGTACAAATTGCGGTGATAAGCAGGGCCGTTGTAGCGATAGGCAAAATCAGCCCACTCTCTTTGCTTCAGTGCGCTGTGCATTTCTGGTTGTGCCAGGATAAAGCGAACGACGGCATCAAGGTGATTAGCCTCGCTCTCGTGCATGGCGTCGACAAAATCCTTGACGCTGTCATAACCTAACAGCTCCCAGTGATAGCCCATGATTTGGAACATGCCCCAGCTACAGCTTTCTTTAGCTATTGTTGCAGACAGTGTGCTGGCAAGCTTAAAGCGCTGGTACTCTGCCGTGCCGCCTGCATAGCCACCCGGTGATGGGTTGCAAACGTTCGGGTACTTGCTTTCAAGGTCGGGCGCTTCTTCAAATAAGCCGGCTTCTTTGGCGCGACCATGGAATACATGACGCTCGAATAAAATAACCGGCTTGCCAGTGGTTTGAAAGAAGCCTTCGCCAACTGACTCAACTTCAGCAATGGCTGCCATAACAGCTAGGCTGACGCCCAGTTTTTCGGCGGCTTTTTGCAGGTCGCTCTGGCTGGCCTGTTTAGGGTCAACCGCACCTTGTAGCGCGCGCTGGGTTCTTGGGCCAGCTACACCAATAGGTATGATGCCGGCAGTTTTTTGAAAAGCAATTACGGCGGCCTTGGTCGAATCGCCATACCAGCCGTCGACAACAAGCTGTGGTTTTGCGCCGGCTTTGTTCAGGCGTTGCTGCAGTGTTCTTACGTCCAGTCCTTTGCTTCCAATTTTCATGGGCTTACCTCGTGGTGTTTATTGGTTTTTGGTTTGCGCTTCTTTTTTTGGCTGGTCCAGCAAAGAAGCTGGCTTAATTTGGAGCCGTTTTTTGTGGCTTTGAAAAGCTCAGACACGTTGCCGTGGTGCGCAATAAGCGCCAAGGCTAGGGCGGCTTCCATCATGATTTGAGCAAGGCTGACCGAGGCTGGTATGGTGATGTACACGATCACTTCAGTAAAGGCCGATACCATGATGATATAAGCCAGCACGGATATGACGGGCTTGTGCCTTCCGGAGCGGGTGAACAGCATTATCCTGAAGGCAACAATGGTCAGAACAAGAATGTGAACAATACCGAGAATTGTCATTTGGTTTTGCCCTTTATCAGATTTTGTAGCGCCTGAGTTTCAGTCAGCGCTATAACCTTTTGCACAATCCGGACTGATACGGCGCTTGAGAGAATGGCGCCGACTCCGTGGCTTACTTCTACCTTCCCTGGCAACAAGGTGGCAATTAAGTCGGCTGCGATGCTTGCGCCAAGGCAGCCGCAAGCCACCGAGATAAGGAACAGGGACACGGCTTTTATTTTGCTGTGACCTTGCTCGTTCATAATAAAAATACCGGCACCAGTTACGGCGCCAATGGCAATGAGCGGGTCAATGCCTAGCAGTGGGGCGGCCAAGGCGGCGGTCGTTGCTGTTGTTGTCGCTGCGGTTGCGCCTACTGGTTCATTCATCGCTGCCTATTCCCATAGTTGTATCATTTTTTTGCGAGGGGGCGCTGTCACTTCTGGCAGTGTAATTAGCGTCCCTCTCGGAATTACAGGCCCCAGTTCGGCAAGGCCCGGATTAAGTTCTAGTGTTTGTTCAGTAACGCCGGCGGTGCGCCTTAAATGGCGCTGACAAATGGCGTCGACGGTGTCGCCCTGTCTTGCCCGAACTTCCATCAGATAAGCTCCACTGTTGAGTGGTTCTTGCCTAAAATATCCCGGATGGCAAATCGAGCGTCACGGTGAAGGTTAGTGATGGTGTCAGCCAGCGCGTCAACGTCATTGTCGCCGGCACCGGTGGTGTCGTAGTCGCGCAGGCGCTCTATCAGGTTAGCTCTGGTCAATGAGTAAATGGCGCGAGCGTACAGGTGCACATACACGCTTTCGCTGTTGATTTGCTCTGCCGGTACCGCTTCAAGCGACTCATAGCCTTCAGTTAGCTTTCCCTGACGCCACTCTTTAAGCTCGCTATTAACAGACGATACGGCATTGATGGTTGAGTGAATTAAGCGCTCGTTAGTCACGGTGCCATCCAGACGCATAGTTGCCCTGAGTTTGGCGGTGTCGATGTCAGGCCAAAAGGCTGAGCTTTGAATTATCTGCTGGCTGTCTTGTGTTGGCTCTACTGCAAAGAAACTCACATTTACCTCCGTAGATGGCCGGTGATCACTCCCGTCATTCAGCGAGCAGAAATTAGGGAGTGAGCCGGCCTGACGCGCGGGTTACGCTCGGTTAGCGAGTAAAGGCTTAGCCTTTGCTCTCACTGTCTTTTTAAACTTTCTTCTTAAGGGCTGTTAACGCCTGTTTACAGCCAACACGGTCATGCAGCTTTAACGCCTTCTCGTAGTAGCTAATGGCTTCTTCGTCATTGCCTTCACGCTCATGCGCTTCAGCTAATGCGCGGAAGAACTTTGCTCGCACCTGGTCAAACATATCGAGTTCAGCCGTAAGGTCCTGCACACGGTTCAGTGTTTCCAGGCTAAACGGTGTTTCGTCGTTTTCTGATGCCAAAGCGGCTGTTGCAATTTCTTCAACAATTAAGCAGCCAGTGGTGCGCTCGTACTGGTCAGGTGTTTGCAGGTCGTGAATGATGGCATACTCAGCAATTTCTAATGCTCGGTCGTAATTGCCGGCATCAATATGCCAAATGAGCAGCGTCATCAATACGTCATCCTGCTGACCTGATTGCGCTTCAAGAACGCCGTCAATGTAGCTGTCATACTCGGCCACAAGTTTTGACTTCATTTCTTTTTTGCGCTCAATGCTCTGCGCTTGTTTCAGGCTGCGCTTATGCTCAGCCAATTGCATTAACATCAGCTCGTACTGGTTCGCACCTTTGCGTGACGCGTTTTCATCCTCGCTTGTGCGTTTTCCTGCCAGTACGCGCTGGCGGTGTTTTTCGGCGGGGGTCATAGCTCGCTTCCTAATTTAGAAAAAAGGCAGAGCTGTCAATTAAGACAGCTCAATGTTCTCAGCAACCGCGGCACAACCGTAGTCTTCAACCACGTAAGCGTCGTTGCTTGACTCGTAGTTTTCGATTTGGTCGCGTTTCGGGTTGTCGATGATGTTGCGGCGGCGTGAGCCTTCCTGCCAGTAAAGGCTGAGGTTGTCCAGGCGTGTCACCATAATGGTGTTTGCAGGGAAGTGTGGAACTCGTACCGCCTGCAGACCGCCAATACGCTTCTGGCTAATCATCATGTCGGCGGCTGTTTTCTCAGTTGGTACCAGGTCGGAGTTAACCAGTGGGAAGTACTTGTCTGAAAGTAGTTTGCGGCCGGTTAAAACAACCAGTTCGGTATCGTCCTGATACCAAGGGTCAATCAGGGTATTAACCATGTCATAAACCAAAGCGTCTAGGTTTTTATAGTCGCCACTTATGCCTATGGTTATTTTACCAGAGGCGTCAACCACTTCAGTCATCACGCGCTCTGCTGCGTGGTCGCGCATTTTTTGCAGCCAACCAATGTTCACATCCTGCAGTAGTGGATTCGTTATTCGGTCAGACTGAGCTGCTGCAGATGTGCCGTTGAAACCAATCATGATGCGGTCTAATGCCTGGCGTTTTAAAATAGCGTCGCGAATGCGCGTCTGGAAGTCCTGGAACTTAGCCCAAGCGTCCAGCTTGCCATAGCGTAAAGCTGTATCGAAGTTCGTCTGCTTACAGAAGTAAGAGCTGCCTTCCATGTCGGTTGGGTCAGTTGGCTGGCGGTCGTTCTGGTTGGTGTCAGTACGGCCCGCAATGGTGCCGCTGATACCTAATCCCAACTTCTCGCCTTGCTGTTCATTCACGCCAATTACGTTAATGCTGTTCAAGAACTCTGAGCTCTCTTGCATGCGGGTTTCTAGCGTTTGCTGAATGCTTGGTTCAACAGTGAATTTTGCTCCAACACTTTCTACACCATTCAGGGTGGCGAGCCTATTTTGGAAGTCGTTAAAAAGCTTTCGTGTCTCGTTGCGCATTTCTGTTTTCCTTAATTAACAGTTGATTGCTTGGCCGCGTTAGCAGTCGGTGGCTACAGTGTCACCGCCACCAGTTGCAGGAGGGCGCTGTGTTCCAGCTGGCTCGCTGTCTAGCTGGTTTTTCAGCTTGGTGAATGCTGATGCTGTATCGTCGTACTCTTTTTTGAGTGCGTTAAAGTCATTTTGCAGCTTATCCTGCTTGGCAATTTCGGTCTTATATTGACCCATTAGCTCGCTGGTCTGCGTGGCAATTTCCTCAACTGCTGAATGCACTTCAGTGAAGTCTGCAGTCGATGCTTTCTTGTGTTTACTCAAAAGTGTTTTTACGCGGCTTAGCAAAGAAGGGGATTCTGATGTTTTGCTCTCAGAGCCTTCCTCTTCAAGCTCTAATTCAAATTCAACGGCAGCGCTGAATAAAGTGGTCGGGCTCTGCTTGCGGCCTGCCAGAGGGCTGTTGTCTGCCTTTGCAGAAAATGACAGCATTTCAGTGCCAAGGCTTGCCGGGCTATCAGTTACCGCTAGGCCCATCAGGTAAGCTTCGCCGGTGTCGGAGAAGTTAGGTTCAACTTCAATAGACGTGTAAATTTTTTGCTTGTCGCGGTTAAGCTTAACAAGGCTTTCAGTCGGCTCTATTTGTGCGTAAAGCACCAATTTGCCTTCGCTGTTCTCTTCTGTCTTAACGGCAACAACATCGCCGTAAGCTTTAAAGTCGCTGTCTGGTCGTAGTCCGCGAATGTGCTCAAGCCATACGCGAGCGCCGTATTTGTCCTGGTCGTAGTTGGCAGCTATCTGTTCAAGCCAGCTGCGCTCGATAACTCGGCCATCGGTCGTGCCGCCTTCAGTTGCTACACGAAAGAATTTACTTTTAGCCATGGTCAGGGTCCTGTCGGTTTCGGGTTTTTAATCGGTATGGTCAGTAGCCAGGCGCGTGCGGTCAATTTACTGGGGTTGTAAAAGGCTAATAAACAACTGAAAGTGCATAGGACGTGGCTTTGCGGCTTGTAGACTGACCGCATGAAAATAAGAACCAACCCCGATTTAGACCCGAAGCTGCAGGCCAGAAATTTATATTGGCAGGGCTATCGGCTGCGCCGAATCTCTGAAATGCTCAAAATTCCAGAGTCGACCATTAGTACCTGGAAGAACAGTGAGCAATGGGACAAGGTTAAGCCGCTGGACAGAGTAGAGGCTAACCTTGAGGCTAGGCTGATTACTCTTATCAATAAGGAACACAAAGAAGGTAAGGACTTTAAAGAGATTGACCTTCTTATGCGTCAGCAAGAACGCATGGCCAGAGTTCACAAATACAATCGCAGCGGCAATGAAGTGGACCTTAACCCAAATGTTGCTAACCGCAACAAAGGGCCTCGCAAAAAACCTGAACGAAATGCCATTGATGATGATCAGCAAACTAAGCTGGTTGAGTCCTTTCATGAAACGATGTTTGAATATCAAAAGGGCTGGTACCAGGCAGGGCTGAAGCACCGTATTCGCAACATTCTTAAGTCGCGCCAAATCGGGGCGACCTTTTATTTTGCTCACGAAGCATTTATTGATGCGTTGGAAACGGGGCGCAACCAAATCTTTCTGTCTGCCAGTAAGGCTCAGGCACACGTATTTCGTCAGTATATCGTTCAGTTTGTAAAAGATACGGCTGGCGTTGAGCTGCGCGGCGACCCTATTGTATTGCCCAATGGCGCCCACCTTTATTTTCTAGGTACCAACGCCAGAACGGCGCAAAGTTATCACGGTAATCTGTACCTAGATGAATATTTTTGGATCCACAAGTTTCAGGAATTCAGAAAGGTGGCGTCAGGTATGGCGCTTCACAAAAAATGGCGTCAAACCTACTTTTCGACACCTTCCAGCCTCGAGCACGATGCCTACCCGTTCTGGTCGGGTGACCACTTCAACCGTGGCCGCGCGAAAGCAGACAAAATAAAATTGGACCTGTCTCACCCTAACCTAGTCGATGGCAAAAAGTGTGATGATGGACACTGGCGTCAGATTATTACGGTTGAAGACGCAGTTCGCGGTGGTTGTGACCTGTTCGACCTCGACCAGTTAAAGCTTGAATACAGTCCCGATGAATACCAAAACCTGTTGATGTGTCAGTTCATCGATGACACGTCTTCTGTTTTCTCAATGCCTATGATGCAACGCTGCATGGTGGACAGCTGGGAAGTTTGGGAAGACTTCAAGCCACTGGCTGGACGTCCGCTGGCTAACCGTGAGGTTTGGATTGGTTACGACCCCGCCAAAGGCGGTATTGGTGATAGCGCCGGTTGTGCTGTCATTGCTCCGCCGGTAACTGAAGGCGGGAAGTTTAGAGTGCTCGAGAAGTACCAGTGGAGAGGCAAGGATTTCAAGGCTCAGGCTGATGCAATCAAAGATATTACCAAGCGGTACCGGGTGACTTATATCGGTATCGATATTACTGGTATTGGTGAGGGCGTTTTCCAACTGGTTAAACAGTTCTTCCCTCAAGCAACACCTTTCCAATACTCGCCAGTGGTGAAGGGTCGCCTGGTTATGAAAGGCCATGACGTGATCAGCAAAGGTCGGTTGGAATTTGACGCCGGTAGCACTGACATCGCCCAGTCATTCATCAGTATTCGCAAGTCAGTGACTGCATCAGGCAGGGCGCCAACCTATGAGGCTGGTCGTTCCAAAGAAGCTAGTCATGCAGATTTAGCCTGGGCAATTATGCACGCATTACACAACGAGCCGTTGGAAGGTAGCAGCGGGAGCAAATCCGGATTTATGGAGTTATACGACTAATGAGCAAACAGCAAACAATGGAAGCATTCACTTTTGGCGAGCCTTCGCCAGTTCTGAACAGCCGTGACATATTTGACTACCTAGAAGCCATGCACAACGGCAAGTGGTATGAAATGCCGTTATCACCCGATGGGTTATCCCGTATTTACCGGGCGGCGGTTCACCATGCAAGCGCCATCCAGGTGAAACGAAACATTCTAAGAAGCTGCTTTATTCCTCACCCCAAACTGAGCACTGCAGAGTTCACTGGGTTGGCTATCGACTTTCTTATATTTGCTAACGCCTATGTTGAGCGGGTGAAGAGTCGGACTGGTAAAACATTGCAGTACAAGAGGTCTCCGGCTAAGTACACGCGCAAAGGTTACAAGTCTGACAACTACTGGTGGGTGCCTAACTTCCATGAGTCTCGAGAGTTTGCTGCAGACTCTGTATTTCAGCTAACCGAATCTGACATTAACCAGGAGCTTTACGGCATACCAGACTACGCCGCTTCGATGAACTCTTCACTTCTGAATGAATCGGCAACCCTGTTTCGCCGCAAGTACTACGAGAACGGGTCACACGCTGGCTTCATTCTCTATATGACAGACGCGCTTCAAAAAGAAGATGACGTTGACGCGCTTCGCAAGGCGTTAAAAGACAGTAAAGGCCCTGGCAACTTCCGCAACTTGTTGCTTTACGCTCCAGGCGGCAACAAAGACGGTATAAAGCTGATGCCAGTCTCTGAAGTGGCAGCTAAAGACGAGTTCCTGAACGTTAAAAATGTGTCTCGTGATGATCAGTTGGCAGCTCACCGAGTACCTCCACAGCTGATGGGTATCGTTCCCAATAACACTGGCGGCTTTGGTGACTCAGGTAAGGCAGCTGAAGTGTTCGATGCAAACGAAATGGAGTCTTTGAGAGCTATATTCACATCAATAAACGACTGGGCAGGCGAGCAAATCGTTAGGTTCAAGCCTTACACGCTGTCCAAAGACAAAGAGTAAAGTGTTCTCCCGTGATGCAGTCTTTTCCAGTACCTGCAAGTTGGCCCGGCACCCGCCGGGTCTTTTTTTGCCTGAAAACCACAAAACTGCGCTGAAACTGCGCGGTGCTAACCCCGCCTCGCCTGCGCGCTTTTGCTATTAAATTATTCGAGCAAACGAAATGTCGTCAACCCGTAAATTTAAACGTATGAATATAGCCCTGCATGCCTTTATTTATAACGGTTTCAAACGAATAGTAACGGCTAAAACTGTGTTTTTTGTTCGTCCAGAGAATTTTAGTACAGGGGGGGGGCATCGGAAAAAGGTAACATTGGTAACAGGTAGCAAAATAAGGCGTTAAGTTCATGATTTTTATAGATTTAAAATGTTACCTTTTAGGGTAACAAAAGGTAACACAAAAGGTAACATAAAATTAAGTGTTTGATTTTATTGGGTTTGTAAAAATAGAAAAGTTACCATTCTAAAAGGTAACATGTAACTCTTTAGTTACCCTTATGTTACCTTTTGCTAGTTTTCTGAAAGCCTTATTTTTAAAGGGCTGCGAGCCTGTTTTCAAAAAATGTTACCAATGTTACCTTTTTCCGATGCCCCCCCTGACTTTATTTTCCCCCTTATATACACGTTAAAAACCACTTAATTTAGTGTTTAAATTCATCATCTATCTGCTTTGAATAAATCTCTCATCTTGCCAGGATAAAGCTCTGCATAAACCTGCCAAAGCATGTTGATGTTTCTGTGGCCTGTGACCCTTGCTACCTCATCAATAGAGTAGCCGCGTTCGAATAGTCTACTGGCCCCCTCTCTACGGAGGTCATGATAGCGAAGGTTCTCGATGCCGAGCTTCTTTCGGACACGCTGAAACGCTGCAGTAACTGAACGCGATTGATAAGGGAATATCAGTTCACCTTTCCTTGGTTGCCTAGTAACAATTTCAAATGCACCTCCAAGAAGCGGGCACCACATGTGATTACCTTCTTTTTTACGGGGGTCTTTACGGTCTCGCACAAGTATTGCTTTATTGATTTTGTCTAAGTCATCCCATCGGAGCTTGCAGACTTCACCAATGCGCATACAGGACAATATAGAAAAATCAAATATGTCAGTGAGTGGAATTTTAGACTGGCGTTTGCTTTGTCGCTTTGCCAGCTCTTTTTTTATCTGTTCAACCTCCTTCTCTGAAGGACGTCGGCTTCTGCGTTGAGACTTTGATACAAGCCCTAACTCAAAAAGCACGGGCATAGCGTCCTCAAAAACACTAAGGTCGACGGCCATCGAATACGCCGAAGACATGACTCGCATTGTTGAGCGAAGAACACTAATATCGATGCGAACAGTAGAAGGCGATGCGCCGGCTACGTTCCTCAATCGGCAGTATTCAATTAGGTTTTGTGTGCTGAGTTCGTCAGTCTGAATTTTCGAAAGCGTGGAGTCTCGTAAAATGTTGACCACATAGCGCCTAGAGCGTTTAACTTTTTCCCATAACTGTTCATCGGAGATGTAGCGATCGAACATTTCACCAATAGAGCATGGCCGCCTAGATGGTTGGCCAAACGCAAATTCAGCCTCAATGAGACTTAGCCGCCGCTTGCCCCATGCCCTAGCTAGTTTATCTTCTCTGAAGGTTTTGCTTTCTTGATGTATAATCTTTTTGTTTTTTTTAACTCGAATAATTGCGCGATAGGTGGGCTCACCTGTTTTTCGTTTTCGTTTTTCGATGCTTAAGCTTGCCATTGTCCAACCTTTCTTGGGTGACTATTGGGTGACCGGGTACTGAAACAAACGGCAATTTACAGCAATTCGCGGCAATTTGGAAACTATGCAAGATAATGCAAGAGGCAAGTATGAAGCGTGATGTAAGAAAAAATAAAAGCCACCGATTCTCAGTGGCCCCAATGCTGGATTGGTAATACTTTCTTGATTTTAAAGGGCTGTAGTGAATTTTGGGTGACTATTGGGTGATTGCTGCATCTTCTTGAGTGACCGGTTTTCCGGCCTTAACATAAAAAAACCAGCCAAGCCAATTGAGAGTGTTATTCTAATTAACTTAAGCATAGCCACCACCGTAGCTTTGAGGCTGGCTGTCGTTACGCGGTCCGTCCAGCATCTGCATTTCATTGGCTAAAACCTCGGTCGTGTAGCGCTCAATATTGTCTTCACCTGTCCACTTACGAGTTTGCAACTTACCTTCAATGTAGACCTTTGAACCCTTGCGCAAGTATTTTTCGACTATCTCTGCCAGGCGTCGATACATAACGACACGATGCCACTCGGTTTGTTCGCGCTGCTCTCCTGTTTGTTTGTCCTTCCACGTTTCTGTAGTGGCCACTGAAAGCACTGCAATTGCCGTCCCGTTTTGCGTGTATCGGACTTCGGGGGCTGTGCCTAGGTTGCCGATAATCAACACTTTGTTTAATCCCTTGCTCATACTTAATTTCCTGTTAACTCTAGTTTTTCCCAGTCGTCCCTACAGCTTGCGTCACACCAGCGACGTTCACCGTTTAAAGTCTCACCGCAATTCAGGCAGTAGCCCGTCGCGTTAGCAACTGAGGTATTAGCTCTGGCTTTTTTTATTTGCCACGCTTGCATTTGCTCTGTTATTTCGTTTGCTCTATCTACATTGTCAGTCATCATCTTTTCCTAGTAGTTTTTTAAGGCTGGGTGTTGGTTGTCCTCTGGCGTCGTTTATGTAGCAGAGAATGGAGTAAGCGGTTTTGCGTTCGCTTTCACCTTTCGCCGCGTCTATCCTGCGCGCCATATCTACCGCCTGCTTCTGCAGTACGGTTAGCGTTTTAAGTGATGGGGTGTCTTTGACTTTTACTCGAGCTTCGTCAATGGAAAGGCTGCGGTTAGCTCTCATTTCGAGTTCTTTCATGGCCTGCTTTTCTACTTCGATGAAGTACTTCCGGACTTTTCGGCCGACCTCGTTGTTTTCTACCATTGCCAATTCTTTGGCCATATCGAGTGTTATGTAGTAGTCAGTTAATACCCGTTGGCGGGATTTTGAGCTCGCCAAATCTGGCGAGGTCAAATTTTGAACAATTGAGTAATCCTCTCCTTCAATAAACCCATATTTTTCAATTCTAGCCTTAACCCAGTTTGTAAAATCTCGACGCACTTCAAGGAAATTGTGAAGGTCACGCGCATTGCACGACTGAACAAACTCGTCGGTTATTTGATATTCAAAAACTTTCACTAAGTTAGTCATAATTCTCTCCATACTTTTCGCCAAATCTGGCGAAAACCTTATTGGGATTTTTCCCCAGTTTTGGGGAAAACTATTTGTGTATAAAATTCGAGCTCCCCCAAACGGGGGAGATCAAACTTTAAGCAATCCAATTCTCTTTCGAGTTCTCTTCTTTCAAGCTTTCAACCTCAGCATAAAACTGGGTGTTAATGAACTCACTCATGTTCTCACCTCTGTGTAATCTTTTAACGCCTGCCGGCGTTTGTTATCGATGTGTTCGGCTAAGTCGCGTAAGTCGACCATCCACTTTGCGCGCTCAGAGTCTCGAAGCTTGAACGTTGGTACTGGCAGCGATTGCGAGGCGGCCAACATGGAAGCGTGTTTTTCCTTTATGCCAAAGAACTCTTCGCACACTTCACCCAGTGGTACCGGTGAACGTTCGTACCTGGCCAATAGCAAAAACACTGTATTCACTGTTAACGCTCCCTTTCGAATACCCAACATTTAACACTAGCCGGCTTCCTTGGCCCGGTTATTCCACTACCTTTATTTATGTACTCGTTCACCGCACTGCGCACGGTTTTAACCTCAAGGAACTTGCGAGACTTACACGCTTTAAGGTGCTTTTTAAGGTCAGGAAGCGGTGGAAGTTTCTGACGGAACTCGCCAGCTTCTTCTTCCATGTGGTTTAAATTCACGGCTATTAAACCGTCGTCTTTTGAGTGGTTGACTACTGGCCACTCAAACTTTTCTTCTAGGTAGTCGAACACGTCCCAGAATTGCTGAACCGATTTATGGTCTGCGCTTATGGCTAGCTGTCGCTGCAACGCCAGTTCAACCAACTTCTCTTTCGCTGCTTCAATCTGGCTAACTTTAAAATCAGTGACCAATGTCAGGCAGTCAAGCATGGCCATTATTTGTGCGTGATTTTTTATTATCCTGTGGGTTTTCAGGTCGTCATTTTCAGCAAGCAGGGATTCGTAATGCGGCACTTTTTCTTTGTACAACGCAATCACTCGTTTCTCAGCTATGGCGCACTTAAGAATAAAGCCAGACACCTGTTCAATCGGCATGGTTTCTAGCGCTCTCGCTGCCTGTCGTGTATCGGTGTTGTGGCCTTTACGGTCTGTTTTTATGTGAATGATACGCTCGAGTACAGCTTGCGAAGCCTGAACCTCTGCGTTTTGCGATATGACTATTGTGCCTCTGAAAGGCGGCTCATAGGTTTCGTTGCCCGCATTCTTTACGCCTCGACTTCGCGGCGAACGACCGTTGTAGGCGGTCTTTAATTCGTCCCAGTCAAAACTTTTTTGCTTCATGTCTTTTTCATCGCCACGGTCACCCTCAATTAGAACAACGGGTAAGTTGGCCACCTGGGACAATCGCCGTGCGCGTGCAGCGGCAGTCGACTTCACTGGGTCAAAACCTTCTTCGTCTGGACGTCCGCAAAGCCGCCACATAAATTCGATTAGCGTTGACTTACCAGAGCCCGGCTCACCAATAAGCTCAAGGAACGGGTAGGTTTTATCAAGCGCCCGAATCTGCTCGGCGTATAGCGAGCCGAACCAGAAAGCCAGTGAAATTAAACCGTTCTCTTTAAACGCGGTGTAAAGGTTTTTTTCCCATACTGGGTTGAGCTCTTTTAAGTCCGAATTAACATTAAGAGAAACTGATTTGTTCAACGTCTTAATGTTGAGCTTGCCAAAGTCAAAAAAATCTTCGTCATTAAGCGGCTTGGTAACACCGTCTTTAACGGCCAGGTCGCCCAGTATGTAAATGCCGTATTCTCGTGAATAACCGACGAAGTCCACACCCTGAACGCGCTTAATGTCGTATAATTGCTGTTTCATAAGTCGGTCTAGCTGACCACTGGAGCCGCTCCATACCGCGCCAGGCGCAACACTCATTAAACGCTTTTTAAATTCGCTGGCACTGGATAACTGACCGCCGCTAAAGGTGTTTTTAATAGGCGCATTGTCGTGCGGAAAACTAACACGAAAATAGTACCAGCTTTCGTCAGTGACTTCGTGCGCTTGGTAATAGAGCGCTTCCGGATAACAAGCAGCTAATTCGACAACCGATGAAGACTCTTTTAAAGCGCTCTCAATATCTTTTTCACTGGCTTCTATGCCGTCTTCTGCGCTATATCCCAGCGAACTCATTGCTTTTACGTAGCGGTCGGAATCAATTTTGAACCAGAATAGACGGTTATCGAATCGAAATGGAAAATCTTTTTGCTGCGTTTTCTGGTGCATTAACCGGGCTTTCTCAGTCGCTGTTTTTGCGATCAGTAAACTGCCCAGATAAAGGTAATCTTTTACGTGTTTATCTGTCAGTCGCCCGCGCTGAAACAACTCGTTCCAGTCCAGCTTTACTTTTCCTTTGGGTGGCTGTGCTGCCGTTGCCCGGAAGCCCGCTTTACGTGCGTAGTTGACGAACTTGCGTGTGAAAGACTCACCGGCAGGGCCGTCATCGAGAGCAAATACAAGCTTAGGCAATTCACGGCCTTGTTTTTTACAGGCCTTTTCCAGCGCATCAAGAGCGTCATTTGGGTAGTTGTTGCAGCTCATTAAACTGACTGCAGTAATGCCGGACTGGATCAGCGCTATTGCATCAAAGATACCCTCGGTTAACCATACGTCTTTGGTGTCTTCAGGAATGCCGCTTGGTGGTTGCCACCACTGGCCTTTGTATTTACCCACAAAGTTAGCCTTCATTTTTCCAAAGCGCTGAGGCTTATCAATGAAGCGCTCCCACGATGCCCCATTGGGTAACTCAAACTTAACTGTGGCGGTACCAATTTGCCGTTCAGTGCAGTAGTAACTACCTTGCGTGTACCAACCTTTTATTTTGGAAACATCAAAGCCTCGTCCAGTATGCAAATAGGCTTCTGCCGATGCATTCGGGCTTTTAGGTGTTGGCTTGTATCGGTCAGACCATGATTCGAAAAGTTCGGGGTATAACTCTTTAATGTGGTATTCGGCAGCGCATTTATTCATGCGACCGCAACGAACTACCCAAGGGGTTTCAGCCGGCGCGTATAATTCTTTTTTGCCACAGCTTGGACAACGGCCTTGCTGAAAAAATTCTTTGTTATTTGTTTTAAATTCAAAGTCTCGCAGGAGGCGTGTTACCACCTCTTCTCTTAGTTGTACGTTCATTCTCCCTCCGATGAAGGCTTACCCGCGCACCAGGTTTAGTTTTGCTTTGCTGTTCGTGTAACCGGCCTAACCTCAAGATGAACCTGCGCATTAGGTGATGCCGATGGGGAAATAGAGTGGGTCACTTCTTCAATAGCTGAATAGGTGTGACCACACAGGTGATTCTGGCAAGCGTAGTAACGTTGGGTTACCAGCGCACTTATGCTTTTACTGGTGCGTATTTTGGCCATTTCACCGCAGTGTGGACATACTGATGAAACTCTTCTACTCATTGTCGTCTTGCTCCGCATTCTCCGTTGCCATTTCTGGCGCATTCACAGCTTGCACCCACTTCACATAGGGTTGCCATTGCATCCAGGTACTTTCGTGTAACCAGGGAAATACCAACGGCATTGAACATTTCCTCGATGCGGTCAATCGTTATCCCTTGCTGGCCGCTCAAAAACCGAGACACCTGACTGTCGTCCCAGCCAATGGCTTCGCGAACGTTGTGCCGTTCTGACCCATTTAGAGCGCTGCGAAGCGTACTCTCTATGCGTCCTGTTGTTCTGTTGTTCATAGTCATCATCCTTAAACAAATTAAGTTGAGTGCGGTTGAGGGACGTTATCGATAGCTTTACTGGTGCTCGGCTTCGTCAAGGTAGTTGTTCATACCTTCAACGATAAATAGTCGGGCTTGGGCGCTGATTGACCGGACCTCTTGACTGGAAATGTTTTGCATTTTTTCCAGCTCATCGGGCATTAGTCGGACGTAAATTGGCTTGTTTGTTACAACTCCTTTGGGCGAGCGGTAGAGGCGCTTAGGTTGTTGTTGTTTCATGTGAGAACCACCTTTATGATTATGCAAGATAAAATGACACAATCAGGATTATTAGTTCAAATGAACAAAAATGCAAGCGGAAATGGTGCAAATGAACAAATTTCTGTGAGGTTAAAACAGGAAAGAAAGCGAATAGGGCTGAATCAAACAAGCTTTTGTGACGCTATAGACACCGCCTTAAGTAGCTATGTGAAGTATGAGCAAGGCAAGCGTTCTATTCCTGCCGACAAGCTTCTTGAACTAGAGAAAACGGGCGCCGATGTCTGCTTTATTCTTACAGGAAAACGGGTGACTCACCCGGAGGGACACATTGAAAAAAGATTTGCCGAGCTAGACCAGCACGCTCAGCAAATCGTCCAGGAACTGATCACACTGTTATTGAAAGACTAGTCTTTTAGCGACTCAAGGCTTACTGATGACGTTAAGCCGGAGTCGCTTATTTCGTGCGTGACTTGCTTGGTTATCCATTTAGCTTGGTCAATTTCAGGCTTCCAACCGGACACCGCTACCGGAACCTCGGGAAACAGGCCGGGCTCACCAATAGCCAGAGTCATATTGAAATTTGCGCCTGAGCGTTTCATTTTTGACCATTGCGCTTCTGCAGCGCGCTTGGCATTACCTTCGGTAGCGTATAGGTGCCTTAGTACCTTTACGTTACCCTCAGAGCCTGCTAGAAATTGCGTCGGAGCACCGTCTTTTTCGTCGGCTTTAACCTCTGCAGCACGCTCGTCTTGCCATCGAGCTTTAACGCCGGTGTACTCGCTGCGGTCGTTGGCTGAGAAGTTGTGCTGGTCTCCTGACTTTCTACGAACGGTAAACGTAGGCAGAGCCTGACCAGAGCCACTTTTACCCTGGCCGTTTGGCATGAATAAAAGCTTGCCTTCTTTGATGGTGGCCAGCGCGTCGAACTCTTCGCCCAAACGAGTCATAAACGCCATGTCCGATTCGTTTTGCTGGTCCATATGCACAATTGCCTTGCTGGCCAGCTCATCAGCAATAAGCGCACTGACGCCGTTTCTTCCCGCGATTTCTTCGAGAATATCACCCAGCGTTTTTTCGTGGTACGACTCTTCGCGCAGCTCTTGAAAGCTACTGGCAATGTCAGCCGACTTGCCGCGTATGGTTAGCTGGTCAGGCGGCCCTGAGTGCTCAATGTCATCAATGAAAAAGGTGCCTTTGTTGTATAGTGGTTCGCCTTTCCACCCAATAGAAATTTGCATTTTTGCGCCGCGTGGCGGTATCGACACTTTGCCGTCGGCGTCATCAATCGTTACTGAGGCGGTGTCAGCCTCAAAGCCGCGCTTGTCAGTTATGGATAGGCTGACCAGTCGAGAGCGCAGCAACCCACTGATATCTTTTCCATCAACCAGCACTTCGAAGTCTGGAATTTTAACGAACTCAGGCATTAGGCCACTAGACCTCCCATGCCGCCGGACATTGAAATGATTTCGCTACCGGCTAAATTTTCAGAGTTGTTTTCATCTGCTCTGGTAATGCTTACGGAAAACTCTATTTTTCGCGCTGTACCATCAGGGAAAAACGAGGTTGATTTTTTCTCTATGTCGGTAATGAAGTAATAGCCTTTTAACTCACCAGCGCCATCAATCCAAGGCCACGCCTTTCCTGTATCTGCCATTTTACGCAGCTCGTCCAGCTGCTCGGTGCCACCGGTAAGCTCTGGGTAAAGAATACCGGGTAGCTTGGCAGTTTGTGGGCCTTGTCCAACGAATTGATAAGACGGGTTAGAGCCAACCCTATTTTGGCTTGCGTGCCGCCAGTTAATTTGTTCGTCAACACTGTCAGGTGATGCGGTCTTAAGACCAAAAACAAAGAATCCAAGTGCCATCATATTAGTCTAAGTCCCTCAGTTTTGAACGGTTCTCTGCAGCCCTCTCGCGTTCGAGGCGTTGCAGTTCTTGCCGTACTTGTTGCGCTATTTCTTTGGGGTCTGCCCCCGCTCCGGCCTGTATAACAATTGCCCCCTCGCTGATATTGAGGTTGCTTTCAACTGTCACTGGGCGCTCAGAGAGTTGCGTAACCTGCTGGGCTTCAGTAGTTCGTTCAATCTCTCTGGTCTGAATTCGCTGAACGGTGTCCTGAATACCTGGAAGGTTAAGCGATTCTTCCTGGTACTTGATATTCCGCACCAGGTCAGCGGGTTGCTCTGCAGCTACCGGCATCGAAATGGCGGCTGTTATAGCCATGCCTGCCGCTGCCTTTTTTAGCTGACCGCTGGTTCGGTTTACTTCTTTTACCGGCTCGTCGTTACCTCTAAGGCCAAGCGCAAGGCCGCGCATAGTGTCATCGCCGTGCAGCATGAACACTTTACTCGGCGAGTTAATGCCCAGCGTTTCTTTAAACCAACTGCTGACTGAACTTGCCGCCTCAACAATGCCGTCTTTCACTTTGCCAAGCGCGCCGGTAATACCATCGACAAGCCCACTTAAGATGTTCGAGCCAAGCTCAGAGAACTTAGCAGGCAAGCCACCAAGAAATTCGAGCACTGCGTTAAATCCGTTCTTGATGGTTTCCAAAGGCGACCAGCTGAACACGGACTTGATGCTTTCCCATGTACTGGCTGCTGAGCCCGCCCAGTTAATATTTGTTAGCCAGTTAATGGCGCCGTTGAATCGGTCCCGAATAGCAGCTAGCGGTGACCAGTTGAATACTGATTTTATACTGTCCCAGGCGGAAGAAGCGTAACCGGCCCAATCAATATTTGTGATCCAGTTAAATGCTGCGCTAAAACCTCGAACAATCAGCCCCAATGGTGACCATTTAAAAATGGTCTTGATTGTTTCCCAGGCGCCAGAAACAATTCCAGACCAGTCGATACTGGTTAGCCAATCGAAAGCCTTGCTGAAAGCTTTAATAATTAAGCCAATAGGCGACCACCAAAAGATTTTTTTAAGGCCATCCCATACGGCGCTGATAGCTCCCGGTATCTTTTTAAATATACCGATAACCATCTTCACTGCACCCAGTACAAGCTTTGGAATGAATAAAAATACAGAAGCGAAAACTTTCCCGAATGAACGCCCCGCATTGGTTGCGCCTTCTAACTGCTCTGATGTTGCCTGGAATGGTTTAAATAACTGACTTATCCAGCCCCACACAGTGCCAAGCACAGAGGCTATGCCATCCCACAGCGGCTTGAGTGGCGCAAGCACCTGGCCAACTTCTGAGAATATGTCAGTTATTAGCTCGCCAACTGGCGCGAAAGCCTCTTTTATTCCCTGCCACATTCCTATGAAGAAGGCTTTTATTGGCTCCCAGAATTTGTATATCAGAAGCCCTGCTGCAGCAATGCCGGCAATGATTGCGCCAATTGGGTTCATGA
>CETM01067276.1_pt1 | contig 33059 bp, 33 predicted proteins | sample 361451 | NCBI WGS metagenome assembly CETM01 (sample SAMEA2622690, study PRJEB7988) | marine metagenome | isolation source: saline water (ENVO:00002010), including
CCTAAATACCCTGGCGCTGGTACCACAGAATTAGGGTCGGCCCACGATGAGGACGCTGCTGTAAACGTCATTCTAGCCAATACAGGGATGTCCCTCGCTCTATCTCTTGACATCTCATTGGGGCCATCGAAAAAAGGTGATATCGGGTGGTCTGATCTTTTCCAGCTGTCAGATATTTCATAGCTGCCGAAGGGGTTCTCAGAAAATGACCCTACTAAAGCACCCCTCGGTGCGTGACCTTCATAACGTGTGTCTACTTGACCAAGCATCTCAGTACGAACATCAAAAACTTCTATGACTCCATCAAACTCATGATCCGGTAAACTGCCTATATTCCAAAGATTTGCAGGCCAAAGCGTGTGGCCAGGGTCCTGGATATAGGACACAGGATCAAATCCGCTGATATCTGCGAACGGCTCACCTTTTTGTATTGTTGGTGCCTGCCCGAAAGTCATCCTTTCCAAATCGAAGCCGATTCTTGTAGTAATGATAGACCCACTAACGCCCCTCATATCGGCAGTGTCGTTATTTATTACAAGGGAATCATCGAACTGGTTTTCTGATAACGGCTTAGAGCCCTTATAAAGCTTTGTTCTATTTCCGGACCCAATGCGGGGTAGGAGGCTCCCGAAATAAGACGCATTCGTATCAGCGTAAATACCCTGGTAGGAATATATAATGGAGCCAGACGGAGATGCTGTTGATCCCTTTGTCCTGCTACCGCTTAAAACTCTTTGTGTTTTCGCCATTATATCTTCCTAACCTGAGCTATCAGCTGCCTTAAGAGAATGATCCCTTTTAGGTTTCTTCTAGTGCTTTCTCCAAGATAAACGTCACCGTAACCATGAGCGACCTTCGCTCTTTCCAGCGCATGACTTTCTAGTATGAAGTTAAACCCAAGATAATTTGTCTTTCTCGGAATAAGATTTTCAATCATAACGTCAAATGAGTCATCCAGCCACCTGAAGAAATCAAAGAAATTCTTATAGTTTACTGTATCTGTAAGTCGATTGAAATAAACCTTTCGAAGGTCTGCTAGACCAGGGTACTCTTCTGCAAACATTAATTCTGGGGCGCCAAGAATGTTGTCTAGAGAATCAAGCGTAGCAAATATCTGCATTATATCTTCATTCAAGGCTTGCATCACTGAAAATTCTATCGCAAATCTTGAATCATCTTTCGGCTCATAAGCCCGAGGCATTTCATAAATCGGGCCGGGTCGTCCACCAAGCTCAAAAAGATTTTTCCCTTGAGTGAAACCTTGGACCCTTATCTTGTTTTCTTGTGTGACCTCGTCGTAATACGAGGATAATGCACTAAAGTCGAACCTTTCAGGAATTATAATTTCTTTGCTCGTCTCAAACCCTCTTAGGATCGCACCGTATTCTGAAGCTGTTGTAAATAATGCGCCCCCAGATAACCCAGCCAGTCCATCAATCGTCGGGACAGACTCCCTATTTAATTTAGATTGCTGCGAAAAGTCAATTAGCTTTAGGGTGCCATCTGATAAAGATTTTGTAAGGGGTTGATCACATGATATGTCTAACCTTAACCTGTTAAAAGATCCTGTAGCGTCTTGCGCGAAGGAAAAGTTCTTTAGAGGATCTTCTACACCCAAGGACTTAAAGTTCAAAATATGCTCTTTTACTTCTGCGCGAGTCAAGGCTTTAGAGAAAAACCTGATATGACTGGCTCTTCCAGCAAAATTAGTCGTACGGGGCGCAGACGCTGATACTTCTTGGTGGCTGTTTAGGTACCCAATCGATGGGTCGATACCTAATGATTGTGACCCTATTACTATGAACGATCCAGATGTGTTTTCTGCCGTAATTCTTTGGAAGAGGTTTTTGTTGGGATCTGCTGCTTCTGCCCATGCAGAAGATGTTGTATAGAACTCTCTAATCGTGCCGTTTTCTTGTCTAGCAACGTTTAAGAAATAGCTCGAAGACAACGCATTTCCAATCTGATCGCATCTAGTGCGCCCTGCTGAAACATACCACTTATCTCCTGAGAATACATTAACGCCACTTAGCGTGAGTTCTATGAGTGGAGCAGCTTGCTCGATACCCGACTTCCACCCAGGGCGAGCGAAAAGCTTAACGTTATAATTCGCTGGATCAGCCACGACATTGAGGAGCAGTGGTTGTTCCGCGGTGGCGTCACCGGTTCTTGAGCCCGCACCAGTTGTGTGTAGACGAAATAGGCTTTGGGGCTTCGCCATCATGTCCCACTCTACGATGGGTGGAAACTTAAACCTGCCCTCTATTGTCCAGCTGCCAGATGTCAATAATCCATCACTTTTACCGTCTGATATGCCGAAAGGGAAATAGGGCTTTCTTATACTACCGTCTTCAAAAATAGCGAAATCTTTATCTTTAAATTCTGAGCCGTCGGAAAGAGGGGGCCAACCCCACTCGACTCGTGATGACGAAAGGTACGTTGATATAAGGTTTGATCGATTTGAATAAAAGCCTTGCGCCTGTAGTCCTGTGCCGCCGCCTGCTAAACTACCAGAAAAATCAGTCATGGTAGAAATCTCTGTTATCTTCTGCCTTGAACTTCCAAGCCTGAACTCTGGAGAACCGCCGTACTCAATAAAGCGAAACATCCTGTTAGGATCGATTCCGGCGGCTCGAAATAGCGATTTTATAGCATGGGTGGTTCCTTTTGATGAGAAAATTTCTCTTAAGTTAATCAACACCCGTCGCCACATTTCATTTTGTACCGCAATGAGACTTCCAACCGGTAGGTCTCCCGTAACGTCTTCGCCGTGAAACAACTGATTATGCGTAGCGTTTCGATACATATTTGGTAGCTTAAATCCGTAATAATCTGCAAGGAACGGTAAGAATTGGTCAGCTATTGATTCTTCTCTATCATAATCTATATGGACCAGATTACTGACGTGGTCTAGCATTTGCTTTAGCTCATCAAATTCTCTTGCCCACATAAATAGCAGTGAAGATATTATTTGTGGCTGACCCATCTTGGCACCGCCAGGAGCAGAAGTTGCCGCAGGCTGGTTCGCGGCGTCTTTAATCCCATCTAGCGTAGTACCATCAGCATTACCGCCAACGCTATAGTCTGATTGCGCGGCCATCTCCATATAGTGAGCAGGAATAAGCTTAGTAATTAAATTTGGGTTATTCGCATCGTATTGCGATGCGCTCATGAGCAAACCCTGGTTAAGATCGACTACGTCTGGATAAGACGGGAACAAAACAGGACTTAAAACAGCGTTATCAAATCTTTGTAACGAATTATACGGTTTCTCAGAGCGCACGTCTAAAGAATAATTTGAGATTCTTGAATGCAGAGAATTTCCACTGTGGTCTAAGACAACATTCTTATTCGTATAAGAGCCAGTAGGTTCGTTAAAGCGCATGTTCATCAAGAGACCATCGGCATCGGCAAACACAGTACGAGGGTTATAGTAATCTAATTGCTTTTTAGACCTTGCTCTATTCCACACCCTGAATCGGTTTATAGACCCGCTAAAAGTTAGGGCGGGTGTAAATAATACTCTACCATCATCACATGCCACCTCAGACCCGGTACCGATAAGAAAAGAATTACCAAGCGTGTTAAGCGAGCCAAATGTGAATCGAGGAGATTGAGATACGACTGTCGTTCCGCTTACTATTTGTAATCTCTTAACTCTGTTATTTCGGTTATACCCGAAACCGAGACTATAGAATTTCCCTTTTTCCATGACATAGTTCACAGTCTGGTAGTTGCTGCCGCTAACGATGGAGAAGCTAGCGGTAGCTGCTAGGGTTGCGTCACTGCAGCCGGCAGTGGTTTTTATATACGCACCATAACCGACGCCCGTATCAGAGAAATGATGGAAAATAAACTGATCGTCATTTGCTTCTTTTGGCAAAGCAAGATCAAGCTCAACAAATATGCTGTTTGATCTTGGGTTCAAAACCGTCATGCCGCTGTTATTCTTAGACAATGATGGAAAAAGAATTCCTGCCTTATCTACTACCTCAATATAGGGTCCGTTTGCTAAGGACGCAGAATTAAACGTCAAGTAACCTTTGTATAAAGGGTACCTATGCACAACATGATTTTCCCATCCTGTAAGTCCGTCAACCCACTCATCATACTCTTTTTTTGTTCCATCAAACGGAAAGTTGTTTATAATCTTGTCAAAAACGATATTAACATTTGCTTCAGCAGAGCAAAAGAATGTGTGATTTTCCCATTTGGTAAAATCTGTTGGCAATTGCTGAGTGGACTTTAGCGGTGAGCCGGGGGGGTCATAACGAAATGATCCGCTTATAGACATGGGCTCTTGAGATCCAGACAGCGAATCTTGTGTCTGACCCCTTAAAACACCGGATGAGTTTGTGTATCTTCGAATGACGCTAGGTGTAAATAATCTTTGACCCTCGAAGACTCTTTTTTTAGCCATTACGAAACAACCCTGAAATTAATTTCTGGTACCTTTACTAAACGATCCATTCCGCGATCAACTAGCAAGAGATCCACAGTTAATTGCCTGTGGGACGGCAAACCGGAAGTCCGGAATTGCATATACATTCCATTTCCATCTGTCGAAACCCTTGTGCTTTGATGTGTCTTATCAAAATCTATTATAATCGTACCAGTCTGAACATCCTTTATTCGATAATACGCTTCATCAATAATGATAGTCTCTAATTTTCTTGGAAGCTTATAGGCTTTCTTATTGGAATCTGCATCTAGATCCTCTACAAAAAATCTTATTGTCGCCTCAACATCTTGCTCATATTCTGGCTGTGCACCTACTGGCGTGAACAGAAGTCTTCTATTAGAAAACCCTCCAACTACGCGTTGTTGTTTCTTCACAGTAACCGACCCCGTGTAGAAGCCAACAGTTTTATCCATCGAAGACCAGATCTCTTTTAATTCTAGCTCATCATTGTGCTTAAGGGTCTCAAAGAATGTAGAGTCAAACCTACACAAATTAAAGGTGCCTGAATAGACTCCAGTCATTCCTGCTCCAGTTGTGCTTCCTGTATGCTGCGAAGCTGTTACAAAGATGCTCTTTTCCCTAGCGGTATCACCTGAAGATGAGACGAATCGCAGTAGAATACAATCTTGGCCAAGTAACTTAGTTAATGACGAACCGCTGACAAGCGGCGCAGGCTTACCAGCCTCAAGGTTTCTTAAGAATAAACTTGAAGATACGTTAAACAATAATCCCTTGTGCTTGTCTTGTATGCTATCATCCCATGTAAAGACAAGACGGGGCGTGATTAGTGCATCCCGAGCATGACGAGATGCAAAGCGCTTTACAAAGCGAGTCTTTCTGTCTGTCTCATACGATCCACTATATGAAATTCTAAATCCGTGATTTTCAACAGCATTTGATATGGAGGCAGAAACAACCTTAGTGACATTTAACGATAACTTTCCTGGTCCTTCTCTAAAAAATTGCGTTGAGCCGAAGTCTATAGTGCTGCTTCCAACAGTGCCACTTATCCAATAATCTACGCTACTGTCACCCATAAAGCCTCTAGCACCAGAACCAGAGGTATTCCACAATGAAGCGGCGGTCGATAGATAGGATGCGGTGAGAAAGTTCGCTGCATCAACATCACTAAACTGAGCAACATTTCTGCCTGATCCCTCGCTCCAGCTTTTCGCTAAAGGAAATGCAACAATCTTAAAATCTTCAGGTACCGGAGCACCCAGGACCGCCTCGAATAATTCTAGCTTTACCTGAAATGACGGGTGGTTTAAGTCTAAAGATGTGGATGTAAGCTTTGCAACTTCATCATAATCAAATTTTATCAATATTCTAGAAAGCTCGTCAACAGAAGATGTGATTCTAGTCGATGCTGAAATATATGTGGACTCATCCCACAGCTTAAAGAGATCCAACGTCCCGGCTCTGCCGACATTGGCATCGGTAGCCATGAACTTATTATCTATAACTTTATTGGTTATGTACGTATCTGCGCTAGCTGTAAGGATATAAAACATTTTTATTATCTCACTGTTACTATAATGTCTTTATTGGGATATTTTAGCTCAAAAATACTTCCCGGCGGACCCACGACCATCTGCTGGAATGTATTTCCGTCGACGCTGAACGATACGTCACTGTACGTTCTTTCTTCTACCACACCAGTTAAATTTACAAGCTTAATATCAACCATGGATATAACACCCTCACTATTCAATACACTATTGATTAGGTCTGCGTATGCGATAGGCATATCAATTTGGAAGTTGTCTGTCTTGAGAAGCTGCGTCAGATTGTTTATTATTTTTTGGGCAACTTGAGACTTGTTTGAGTCAGGATGGGCAACGATATCAACGTTCACCGCAAAATTTATTATCCTCGCATCTAGAATGTCATAAGCATCGCTAACCGCCCTAAACTCATTTAGATAAATTCGAAGGTTTTTCTTCAAGGTGTCAGATGACATCTTCAGCTTCTTTCTCTTATTACGAGAAACGATAAAGATCTGAGATGCAAGAGAGTTAATCGGGTTAGGTCGAATGCCAACCCTGTACACTCTACCAAACTGGTTGGGTAGTGTATAGATTCTTGCAATAAGATCTTCTTTTGTAATAATTCGGGATTGAGCTGCTCGGCTGGATGGAATTAAGGCCCTCAATTCACTGATCGTTGGTGCTCTATCACCATCAAGCGCAGGAAGCTTGTTTGAGCAATCTATTGATCCTCGGACCAAAGACGCCTCAGAAGCACTAGCGACGGAAGAGAATTTGAGAAAAAGAGTACTGACGGTCCTAATTGACTCTGCTCCAACGTTATGCTTGAGACCCCCACCAGCACGGTACGTTATGGTTAGAGTTGTATTACGAGGAGAAATACCAAGCGTCTGGGTTTGTAACATGGCGTTCGGATCGATTGTAAATCTAGAGAATGTAGTCTTCCCATAAAGCGGCAGCGCTAGCTCGGAAGGATCCGGAATAATGTCATTGTCTAGTGTCTTTGCGTTCCCAGAACCAAAACGAATCGTGGTTAGCTTAGTGTTATAATCATAGCTTCTCACAAATCTATACGGCGCTGGTATCACTTCTAGGTTGTACCCGACGCTGTCGCTGTCCTCAGTTAAGTTAATAATTTTCTTAAAAACAGTGTCTTGAGATAGAGACTCAACCTCATAATAGATGTTCCCATCACTGTCTTTTACGCTAACAATATCTGTAACGTTCTCATCTGGCAATGTGAGGGTTCTAAAAGCTTTGTGAATATTTGGTATTGAGGTTTTCCACTCTTTTCTAACACCGGAAAGACATAATCCATCACGCATTATAACATACGAAGTTGGCGTGCCAGCGTCGTCTGTCTCGACAACAACAGACTCATAGAGGAAATTACCATCCTTATCTTTTTCCGCAAAATCTAAATCAGAAAGTAAGTTAAACGGTATGCCATCATTCGATGTAAAAATCGACAATGCACCAACCTTTGGTAAAAGAGCAACCTTGGGAGCAGTCGAGCCGTTTATCGTTTCAGCTGGAACTTCAAAATATACCTTGACCATGACAACTGACGGTGTCGCGCCGTGAACCTTAACACCAGCATTACGTAAATGCTTCTGGATATTCTTTACTTCGATCGCGGATGACCAATTAAGCTCATTAAACTGGTGGTCGAGATAAAAGGACATCGTATCGCCAACAAACGCAGCCATGTCTAATAAAAGACCACCGAGACTGGCTTCTGAGAAATCTTGAATCTTATTTGAGAAATAAAGCTTGGCATGTTTGTATAGCTCATTTCGGAAAGACTCGAAATCCTTCGCTAAATAATTTCTCTGATTCTCGTTCTTCAAACTTCGTTTTACATTGATCGCCATCTTCTATCCTGCGCTGTATATTATTATTTCCATACCCCGCTCTTTAGAGCGAATACGCGGTACGCTGTATGTTAGTCTTACCCCAACCTTGGCAACCTCCTTATTATCAAACAGCTCAACAATTGGTTCGAATGTTGATAGTGCCACAAATGGCATCCAGCGATTGCATGCCAGTGTTATTCTTCTCATCGCCTCATTTGCACCGGTATCTGTTTGCATTTCAAAAGCCAATTCTGATAAATTCGCCCCAAAAAGTGGAAGGCCTAACCTCTCACCGTGGTTAGTTAAGATCAAATTTATGAGGTTATCATGTATCTGGTCTGAAAATGAAGTATTCATTTTAAGGAAGCCCTGTCCTGTTTCTCCTGTCGTAACAGGTGTAAAAATTCCAACGGGTGGAGGAGCTCTACGACGGGCATCAATCTCAGATTGCTTCTCAAAAGAAGTCCCTATAGACTTAAAATCGTACTTCTTAACATTCGCTCTTCTACTTACAGCCATGACATACCACCCATACTAAATATTTGCTCGCAGAAATAGTGATGAGCTAAGTAGTACATAACTGCGCCTATAGCAAGACGCCCGTACCGGTTCCCATACCCGCCCCAGCTACTGGACATGCACCAGTGGGCGCCAGAGGGGCAGCAATTCCAGCTAGAACAGTTATTACGTTTGTCTGAACAAGCGCTTGAGTCGTGTATGAATGTATTGCCAGACTAAGGTCAGAAGCAAACAGCTGATTAATTTCAGTAGGTGTTTTTCCAGACTCTGCGGCTACAGCGATCTGTCCTCTAGCATTCTCAAGAGCCATGAATATATCCAATTCTAGCATCGGTAGTGCGACTGAAAGTGGCATATTTCCTCCTATTCTCCAAATATTCTTTCTGATTGTATGCTTGGTATTTGACCCTTCCTTGACTCAAGGTCTGCCTTTAGGGTCATTGCAGCCTTGTTAATCTCAACAGATGGTGCACCGTATCCGGGAGTAACATGTGTCGTAAGATTATCACAAAATGTCTGTACATCATCCATAAAAGCAACAAAAAGCTCGTACAATTGCTGGTACATTACGTAGGGCTGTGAGCTTCCTTCTCCGGGACCGCTGTTATCTTCACCGGCTCCACCATCGTCAGGGTGGCGACCAAGAAATATCTTTGAGCCGCTTATTTGTACCGTGCCATCAGCCAGCAAATACACACAAGCCATATCCTCATCAGGTATTCCCTGCTTAATAATTCTTATAGAGCCATTTATCTCTGGGGACCCGTCAACAGGATCATCTGCCTCCAATTTTCTTGAGATAATCCTTATTTCATCAGCTTTAGCTACGACGCTTGATGGAAAATCTTTTGTAGCGCCAATCGTAAGCTCTGTGTCTTCAGGACCAATAAGAGTTGGTAGAGTTGTACCTGGATTGTCTATATTAAATAATGGATCTGGTTCTCCAGAGTGACTGATCCAAACCCTCGCGGCGTCATACGCAAAGTCAGGATCTCCTTCTGGTGGGGCGTCTAGCCTATTCACCTCAGCTTGCTCATTTGCTTGGGGATTCTTATTTGTTTCAATCCAGGACTCACGACCAGGGCCGAGATGTTCAGGAATAGGCGTGTTCTGTATGCACCTTGGTGCCGTCATAATGGGAGGGAGTAACTCTGTTTTATCCCTAAATCTCCAGTCGTGGCGACCACGACCGGCAACTAAATCAATGGCGCCCCAAGGATATTCTTTTCTCTCTTCTATTTCGTCTTCATCGAATGTTGCGTTTGAAAACTCTGCATCCCATGCGAGATTTAGCGTTTCTCTTCCAATATGTCTACCCCATCCACGTTGTTCACCCAAGCATATTAGTGTATTATTGGACCCTTGAAGAACCATATCCCCAGGACGCTTTGTAAAGCGTGGCACATGCTGGCGGTGAAATTGGTCGTAAGCAATAGCAACGTTAACCAAATCTTCATAAGCTAATTCTTCTTTAAGCGTATATGCATCTTCTTTCCCTGTTCCATTTGGGAACCCAAACAAGCGATCGTCCATTCCATCGCCGTCTTTATCTTCACTCTCAAGTGGACTTATCGCCTGGCCCTCTTCTGTCTGCTCGGTACCAGGGTTGACAACTGATGTTGAATCATTAGGGACCTCTTCTTCTTGCTGCGCATTTTCGGCCAGCTCGGATGTTGTTGGGGGTGCTAGATCACCAACCAGCTTTCTGTCAGCATGTGTAAAATTAACATCGTCGACATGAGCCGGTTCAGGAATTCTGCACATCCAGTACTGCACCTTCGATGGAGTATCAGGGGAGTCTTGAACAACCCACACTTGCTCCCCTGGTTTTACAGGAAAACAGAGATGTGGCGGGAAAAATGGGTAACATAATATCCCAACCCCACCTATAGCTTCACCTTCAGGTACAGACTCCTCATTCTCTTCCGCATCCTCCACCTCTTCTGGAGTTGGTTGCTCAGTCGCATCAGGAGCCTTTTTATCTGCGCCACCACTGATGAGGCGACAAATAATTGAATTTCTAGGAGCTGTTTGAAGCATATCAGGGGAATCGATAAGCGCCTTTAGCTCTTCAAGATCTTCATCTGTCCACACCGCTAGATCATAGAGCACTTCTACAACAACTGCCCTGCTAAAAACTTGGGTAGGAGCTGCTGTGGCATTGGCATCTGCTGGAGCGGAAGCAGTTGGGTTCGCCTGTTGTGCTACAGCATCGGTACCGGATCCTTGTGCCATTTATTCACCCTTTGTTATCTGTGAAAACAGATCATCTGCATTTATAGCAGCATGCTCACTCTCAGATTTTGATATTAACTCTGCCAATTTTAGTAATTGGTCGTTTGACTTATTCATTCTCTCTAGATACTTTGTTAATGTCGAACCCAGGGTTGCGTGCTCTGTTGTGCCTTGGCTCATTGTTGTATAAGCTTCCACAAACAAAATATGGGCATTTTGTCTATCTAAAGCAGCGTTTTCATAGATTTCTCGCCACAAGATCTTTTTCTTTGCATCAGCATGCTCGATCTTCGATAACATGTCTGAAAACTCTTCAATCTTTTTCTCTATGCTCTCAAAATCTCTTGCTGCTTCTTCAATCTTGCTGCTCATAACTTCTCCCTATAGCAAATCCACTATCCTATCATCATGGACGATTTCTTTATAGTGCTTTCTTATTTTAGACATCGAAACAGAAAGTTGTTTTGATGTTAACCCTGAAATCTCTCTAACATATACATAGATAGCCCGCTTATTTAAGAAGTCTAGATTATCGATATTTTCGAAAACAGTTCGAATGGCTTTTGCGCAAAGTACCTCATTTGGCTTTTTCACCCGGCCGTCTATCTCATCGATTACGTCCATTATTCTGTCGCGTAATTCTGCTTTTTCTAATATATCTTGTGGCGATGGGGCTACCTTGCTACCCGCAATCTTTGCTTTATCTCTAGAATTTAGCACAGATAGATCGCTCATTGAAACGTGGCGTTGATTATTTTTCTTGGCATTTCTGCATCGAATTATTAGCCAGTTTTTTGCAACAACGTTAAAGTAAGAAAATGCCTTGGTACCTCTTGCAGGATCCCACTTGTGGATAGTTTCGTACAAAAACGCAACACAATCCCCCTTCATAGACGCCGTACTTTCGTACGGTGAATTAAAGCCATATACGTATATAAGACTTTCAGACAATTGCTCAAACGCCGGCATAATCTCATTCCTATAGATTTTTTCCTTCTCAGCAGAATCATCTGATTGTTGATAGGATTCTATCGACGCTTGCGTATCTTTGTTAAAGTACATGTTACGCTTTTTGCCGGGGTTTCTTCTTATCTTTCTTTTGGCCATCTATTGTTCCTCTACTTCTTCGATAATGCCGCCGGTTAAAAGATTCGCAACAGCCAAAATTTGGTCTCTTGACTTTTTAATATCTTTATGAACAGTCCTTATCTGTGGGCTATCATCAAAGAGTGGAATTTCTAAAACCTTAGATATGGACTCATATCTTTCATCAAGAACATCCAGACACTCTTCAACGGCATCCTCCACCTTCAAAATGGTAATACCAAACTTATATGCATAAAATGCGAGTACACATGTACTCGCAAAAAATAAGCAAGATGATATTGCTAATAACGTCTCAAGTCCCGTCAATTCTACCCCCACCCGGCATGCCAAAAGTCATGGGAGCTTTATGCTCAGTGGGTAAAACTGCGGCAAGCTTTTCATTATAAATCGAAAAGATGTTTTTCAAAGAAAAATCTTTAGCTATTTGTGGAGCGGCCGATTGTGCCCACTCTGTTGGAGGACCAGAAGACTTTCTAAACTTAGTTAATCTTGATTTGAAGTGCCCCTCTTTGACATTTGCCCATTGAGCACCATTCATGAATATCTGGTTATCTATCTTGTGCGCAGGTACCGGCACCATATCGTAATCCAGTGAAAGAAACTTAACTTGTTTCATAAAATCTAAGTGACCTGACCAGTTTGTTGCTATGACAGGCAGTCCACAGACTGCTGCATCCAGTATTGGTAGCCCCCAGCCCTCGCCTCTTGTTGGCGCAACGAGTGCTTTTACGCTCTCATGTCGATATAACGAAGCAATTTCACTTTCATCCATTAACCCGTGAGCAAGATAAAATCGTGGTCCCGGGCCTCTTCTAACCTGACTTAGCAATTCCCTTAATATAGCAGTAGACTGCTCTCTATCTTTAACATTCAATCTTCCTGTATTCGTCTTTATTATGATCCCAACATCTGGATCGTTTTGAAAAACTTCAGCCAGCCATTTTATGTTATAAAACGTATTTTTACGATCAGTTTCGGGATCCTGACCCGTGATTTGCCCAAACACAAGCAAGTTAAATTTTGTCGGAATATTTTCCATGTTATTGGATAGTGCAATGGAACCCTCAGTCTCGTTTAGGTCGCATGTAAACGCTTCAGGAATAGAAGATATCCGATTAGGAGAAAGTCCGGCGTCAATAAAAACTTTTCTAGTAAATTCACTTGGGACAACAATATGGTCCATTCTATTACACGCTTGAACCCACTCAGGATTGCAAACTGTGGTTTCAACACCCGCAGTTATACCGATGTTGACTCTCGCTATTGTAGGATCCCATTCGTTTGGTAGCTGGATCTGAAAAGACAGTTGCGCCTTGTTATGCTCACCCGGTGGTAGCGGATTAGTAGTGGCCATAATTCGACCGATAAGGCCGTTTTGAGCATCAGGGTTTATAAAATAAGGGTTCATTCCCCAAGGTAATACATGCGAAAAGATATTCCACCCTCGAGATTCTGCCCATTGAAAAACCTGACGGGAGTGCTCACCATACCCGCTTATCGAAAGAAGCGGACCTCTTAAAATAACATTCATACCCTATAACTCCCTTATCTCAAACCTATTAACAACGCGTTTTCCAGATTGCCAATCTTCTACAAGCTGTAACATGGTAGAATGCCAATCATCAATGGTTTTATCAATCGAAAACTCGCTAGCAACATAATCTAAGACTTTATCACTTAAAACTTTCTTTTCTTCATTTGACATGCTGTATATCTTGAACAGCGCATCAGCTGTGTCTTCCACCGAAGCGTAATCCTCATAAATGTAAGGTACATTTTGAGAACCCACTAGCGCCTTTAACGAAATATCAAGTGCGACACCATTCTCAGTACCGTCGCGGTGGTCAACTACTTGTCTTGTTAAGCCGCCGGTCTTTGCTGCAATGATTGGTGTACCTGCTTGCATGGCTTCCAATGTTCCCAAACCAAAACCTTCTGCGAAGGAAATGTTGAGACAACAGTCAGCTACATTGTGAAGAATATTCATCTGTTCAAATTCTATTCTCTCTCTAGAAAAAGTAACTCTGTCTATTATTCCAAGCATTTTTGCACACTCAACAAGGTTCGGTCCCTCCATATCAAAGGGGTCGGTGTGCATTAAGAGCATAACATCTTCGCGATTTGGGACTTTTTCCAAAAATAATTTCCATGCCCAAAGCACATCTGCTGGACGCTTTCTTTTTGCATTTCTATTCACCCAAAATGCCACAAAACAATCTTTGTTCTGGTACCCTAGTACTTTTTCCCGCCATTGAGCTATTTGATTTTCAGGAAGCTTATAGAAAATATCTTCTGGTAATGCATGAGGAATAAAGTTGGTACGTTCAGGAAAATTTTCACTCACTATCTCATATGTCGGGTGTGAATGGCAATTTATAAGGTCAGTGGAAGCGTAATATGAGGAATTAAACTCTGGTGATGGCCGGTTGTCCCAAACATGCCAATATGCTATTGGGCATACTTGATGTACTTCTTCCTCCATATCCCACAACCAAGTAAAGAATCGAGGGTCGGTAAAAATAAACAATAAGTCTGGTTTTTCTGTGGCTAATGCAAGCCTTAGCATGTTTGGATCGCCAAATCCATCAATAGGCTTAATGATAAAATCTTCGCTTACCTGCACAACGTCATAGTTGTTGTGCTTTAAAGCAGCACCAAACTGCCTCACACTCCAGCAACCCTTCTTCAGCAAGCCTTCAATCAAGAATCTCGATTGACATCCTACTCCTGACGTACTTAAAGCGTGGTCGGAAAGCATCAATATTTTGTACTTCTTTTGTTCTGTCATCTAATCCTCATCTGCGTGGATAATCATATCATAGATTACCACAAAGTATATCATCCGGGACAATGAGTGGTATTCTTAAATTCACAAAATCTGCAAGATTGGCGATTTTTAAGATAAATGCCCCTGCGCACGGTCTTTACCATACTGCGCAAAATAGATAAAGCATTTTCCTCAGCTTTTGGTCCGACAGATACTTTGACCAACTCGCAAGAATCGCCAGGTTTTCCGCCGCGCTTCAAAAGTACAAATCCGCACTTCACTTCTTTTGTGTCTTTTTCGTTTTTGTTTTTCCAAAATGACTTGTATAAAGCAATCTGAGCCCACGTCAAAATGTCACGACGTTTGCTTGCGTACCACCCTTTATCGCCAGCAGTCTTCCAGTCAATAACGTAATAATATTCTTTTCCACGAATATTGACTTTTAGAACCGCATCGATAAAGCCCTTAAAGAAAATATCATAGCCAGGAAAATACTCATACAATTGCTCTTCTGCTGATATTACCTCATACTCTCCAAACTCTTCTGTTAAGAATAGAGGCAAGTCTGTCAAAGAAGTATCGGCCCACTTTAACCATTTTTTTAGATAATCGTGCTCTTTTGGTTTCCAACCTTGAGACTTCCGGTGGTCAGCTTGAGCCTGAATCCACTCATCTGAATCGAAGCCGTGTAGGTCCCATTCACTTTTTAACTTCTCAAGTACCGTCTCTTTATCCATCGCTCCAGTCTTAAGAAAATTTTCAATTCCATCATGAAGAGCCGAGCCGTATGATAGATAAGGAGACGGTTCATCTTTCGCGACTTTGTTAATGTATGTAAGCCTGTGATGATGGGGACACTCTTTCCATAGTCGTACTTCAGAAAATGAAACGTGCGGCTTACCGGTTGGAAATATAATATCTTCTGGGCTTGGAGTACTCATGTCTATCCCTTAAACTTCATTTTCTGTCCAGGGATCCACGCTTCTGGCTCTGGAGTCCTGCCTGCTAGCTGAAGCTCATTTGTCGCTATCTTAAAATCTGATGCGTGCATTAAACCAGCAAGATCTGAGAACTTTGTCTTGGGCTCCCACCCAAGTTTTTCTTTTGCTTTTGTAGGGTCTCCTAAGAGCACTGGTACTTCGTGCGGACGAAATAACCGTTCATCTATTTTTACATTTTCATCGATTGGAAGACCGGCTGTCGAAAATACTTCTTCTAGCCACTCTTGAACAGAATGGGTTTCGCCAGTCGCTATAACATAATCGTCTGGTTTTTCTTGCTGAAGCATTAACCACATCGCCTCTACATAGTCACCTGCAAATCCCCAGTCTCTCTTTGCGGAAAGATTACCCAGAAATAGCTTTTCTTGCAATCCAAGCTTTATCCTTGCAGCAGCGAGAGTAATTTTTCGTGTAACAAACGTTTCGCCCCGACGAGGAGATTCATGATTGAACAAAATTCCGCTTGAAATATGCATGTCATAAGACTCACGATAATTTCTGCACAGGTTATGAGCAAATACTTTGGCACAAGCATAAGGACTAGCAGGCATCAAAATTGTATTTTCATCTTGAGGGTAGTTGGGGTTATCGCCGTACATCTCTGAGGAGGATGCTTGATAAACTCTTATGTCTTTATTGACAAAACGAACAGCTTCAAGAATCCTTAGCGTACCCATGGCTATAGTATCCACTGTTTCTATCGGTACATCAAAGGAAACGCGAACATGGGATTGCGCTGCCAGGTTATAAAACTCTTCTGGCTCATACTGCTCAAGTAGCCTATAAAGGGTAGACGGGTCATGCAAAGAATAGTATTCAAGACAAAACATGGGATTGTTATAGATGTGGTCTAAGCGATCTGTGGAGATCAGGCTTGTTCTTCTCTTAAGCCCAACAACACGATATCCTTTGCTTAACAGCAATTCAGCGAGATACGACCCATCTTGACCAGTTATTCCTGTCACTAAAGCAGTTTTCATTCCATTCCTCTTACGTTGGGATAATTCTCGATGAACCATTTGCATGTCTTTTCTAGTCCATTTTCAAATGTAGTATATTGAGATCGATTCCACCCAGTTGACACAAGCTTATCATTACTGCTTGGCTTCCTAAATTGACCGGCTGGCTTTGACTTATCCCAAAAAACAGGACCATCATACCCTAAATTTTGGCAAACAAGCTCAACTACAGACGCAATACTTCTTTCCTCTGTTATACCAATATTAACAGGATCCGGATCATTGTACTCGTCTAGCAAATACAACAAAATCTTCGAGAGATCCGGAGCGTAGGTGAACTCCCTAAGAGCTGATCCATCACTCCAGAAAGTGGGGGTGTCTCCTGACTTTTTCGCTTCCCAAACTTTCCTGATTATTGCAGGAATGACATGCCCATTTTCTAAATCAAAATTATCATGGGGTCCATACAGGTTGTTTGGCACAGCGCAGATGAAGTTACACCCATATTGCTGCCGAAGAGCCCTAGATTGTACATCTAGCATCCTCTTTGAGTACGCATAGCCAAAGTTGCTAGTATGAGGTGCACCATTATGAATCTGGTCTTCAGTTAGTGGATAGTTTACTTCATCTGGATAGACACAAGTAGACAAAAGAGATACAACTTTGCTTATACCAAATTTTTTCGAAGCTTGCAAAACGTTTGTGTTCATCCTGATATTATCAGCAAAAAAGTCAGCAACAAAATCAGTGTTGCCCTTTACACCACCAACACGAGCTGCAAGGTGAATCACTGCTTCTGGTGTGTAATTCATCATCATCACCTGTGTATCATGCCAAGAGCGTAAATCATGGTGAGCAGAGCTCATAAGAATAATCTCATGGTCTGTCTTTATATCTTGAAACCCGGAACCTACCATTCCCGTTCCGCCTGTAATCAATACCCTCATATTTCCATAACCTCGTAATAATGACCAATCAAAAACTTGTTGCCCTTGCTTAACGACTTTAATTGGTGAGAAGAATTATAGTGCTCAGGGAGCATCACCCTAAAGTCGAAGCTTACCCGTGTAACTCCAGTTCTATTTGGAAGATTTCCGTGTATACATTGATTCCCGTTAAATTGTACAACCTGACCCGGATCAAGCTCGAACTGCCTAAAGTCCATTTTTCCTGGCCTGCTTTCAGCTATCGTCGTGTTACTTTCGAACATGCGCGTTAGCGCAAGAATAAAATTCATTTCACCAGACGGATGATTGTAATCACCATCCTTGTGCCAGCCGCCCACTGCGACGTTGTCTGGTAAATGAACACGAAATGATGGCCATTTTTGATATATTAACTTATCATTGGCACCTACGATAGGCGCTACAAAGTCTTTTATAAAAGCCCTATAAGAATCTAAAAATTCTGGCCAACCTGAACGCATCTTATCATAAAAAACTCTATGAAACTTTGTGTCTGAATCGGACCCAGGCTCGCTGAAAAACTCATATTGCTTGTCTAAGTCTAAATGAAGATTATCCAGATCTTTTCTTCCGAAAAGACCTTGAAATAACGAGACGAACTTGTACTTTTCTATATCATAATCATAATACTTTTCCATGTATTTCCTCAATAGAAGCAATTACGTCTCGTATCCCTTCTTCTAATGTTAATTTTGGCTTCCAATATTGCAGGATATATTCGTCTGGAGGAACATCAACAAGCTTTTGCACTGTATCCTCCTTGGTACCAGGGATGACAGGAACATTTCCGCATATTGAAGAAACAATGCTTGCTATCTCTCTTATACTCGTCCACTCAAAATTTGTCACATCCAAAGACTGACTTGCAAAGCGTGATGGGTCTTTACTTATCATGTACAGCGCCCTTGAGCAGTCTTCAGCGTGCAAAAATTGTCTGGTCTCCTCTCCGTTTGTAAGCATCTCTATCTTACCTTCTTGTTGGGCCTTCAAAGCGAAGTCTGTTATCACGTGTGCTTTTTGTAAATCTCTTTCAGGACCATATACATTCCAAAATCGGGTGATCGTTCCGCCCATTGAAATTGTAAGTCGTTCACCAATAAATTTCAAACCGCCATAAGTTGAGTGCTTCATGTCGGCCATTTGACTTGAAGCAAAAAGGAATGGCTTTGAATGCCGCTCAATGCAGTTAAACGTATTTGTCATTAACTGAAGGTTATTCATCATGAACCAGCTCTTGTCCTGGTTCTGCTCAAGATACCGAGAGCCCCCAACATCATAAGCAAGAAAATAAATAAAGTCAGCCTTCGATACGGCTTCTTCCAAAAAGCCGTTGTTATAGACTCTTAGGTCTTCTCCTTCTGAATCTACTATATCAAAAGTATCAACCTCATCCCCTTGTGCCCTTATGAAATCGCACAAAGGGGCCCCAATCTGACCTGCTGAACCAAGAACAAGATGCCTCATTTTGATAAAAGCTCCTTTACCCATGACGCTGCGTCAATTGTTGGTCTCCAATTTAATGCTTCGCAAACAAGAGATGTATCAGCCATCGTATTTCGTGCATCGCCAGGACGTTCCGGTAAGTGTACATGTTCACTAGAAATAAGGTTTGCAATCTCCATTACACTGACCATCGATCCATGACCGACATTGTACACCTTGGCATCAAATCTATCAGACCGAAACGCAGCGTTAGCGTTGGCTTTCGCAACATCTTTAACGTAAACAAAATCTCTTTTTTGGTGTCCGTCGCCAACGATTGTCAATGGCTCTTTATTTCTTAATTGTCTAAGAAATATGGCGATTACGGGGGCGTACTGGCCTCTCTCTGGCATCCTTTCGCCAAAGACATTAAAGTATCTTAGACAAACGGTGTCAAGGCCGAAAACCCTAGAATAATGTTCACAAAGAGACTCGCCATGTAACTTACTGAGTGCGTACGGATTTAGACAGTCAGGTTTTCTATCTTCGCTATACGGTATTTCTTGGTCACCGTACACAGAAGAGGAAGAAGAGAATATCACTCGCTTTATGTTATACTTTCTTGAAAGCTCAAGAATGTTTAGGAGGCCAGTATAATTTTCCCATAGAGTAGGTGGGGGATTTTCCATTGCTGGTACAATTTTTGTTTTCGCAGCAAGGTGAAAAACGTAATCAAAGTTGTGATTCTTAAAAATGCTATTCATTTTTCCCACATCAATTACGTTCTCACGATAATTTACGCATGAATCATTCCAATGAAAAACGTCGGATGCTTGGCCACTCTCATCATCCACAACAACAACTTCATGCCCTAGCGAAAGTAGCTCATCTACAACATGACTTCCAATGAAGCCCGCACCGCCCGTAACTAGTGATCTCACAGCATCTCCCGTATTATTCTATAAAATTAAAGTACGTCATAAACGAACAACTCTAACACCGTCATAGTCTACATTAACTTTAATCGCCTCTGGAGGGATTTTCATGGGTTTATCCCTGTGTTTAAAGAATAAAAAGAACCCACCATTACCAGCGCCACAAAGCTTATGACACAAAACGCTGTTAGATGATGTTAACTCATCATCGATTAATTTCACTTTGTTGTTCTTGAGGATCATCTTTGATGAAGACTTTTTCATTTCCCAACCGTCTTTCATTATTCTAGAAAACAAAGAAATGTCCTTATTACGAATTGCCATCGTCATCTCATTTACCAAATCAATCAACTCAGTTGTTGGAGGTACCTTTATCGTCTTTAGAACTTTTGTCGAAGACCTGCTAACACCGGTTGGGTGCAAATATATTTCTAGATTATCGAATATCCCAGTATTAAGATTTTCTAGCTTTGGCGGTCCTATATTACTAAATTCGAGGTGTTTCAGACCGGGTAGTCCGCACCCAAAAGTATCTTGCCATCCCAACAGCGGGTTGAAAATTCTCTCAAGCTCTAAGGCTTCATGACAAATCCTATATTGCGTAGCTGGTAAACCTTGAAGCTCTCTAATCGCTGCAATTATTGAAATCATATAAGAAGATGATGACGCCAATCCGGAACCAGAAGAATATACATCAGTCGTTAGTGTTGTAGTGCAAGGTGGCGTTCCAAAATGGTTAAACGCCTCTCTCACCACATCGTTTTTAATTTCATTTATAGAGCCCACTTCTTCGCGTTGAGAATAACCAACGATGTAACGATTTTCTATGGCGTTGAAGCCTCGTACATCTTTAGACAAAGTAGCGTATGTGTAGAGATTAACACTGAAATTAACTACTGCGCCGATACCGTGGGTGTCAATATAGGCCTGCAGGTCTGATGATCCACCGACCAAGCCAATTCTTAATGGGCACTTCGCTACAATCATATATCACACTAATCTATAGAATCATATATGTTTACATAAGAATCTACAACAGATTGTAGCGAAAAAGTATCCTCGTATCTTTTTATTGCGATTTTTGACAACTTTTTTCTGTTGTCTTCATTATAGAGCTCATCAATGGCATCGGCGTACTCCTGGAATGTCGAACAGATGTATCCAGCATCCCTTATTTGATCCCTATGTCCCATCGAGGGTGCGGTATGACCAATCACAGGTATCCCATGGTAAAGTGCTTCTATAATGGAGCTAGAGCACTGCTCCCCATCTTTTCTGGCGTGCGTATACACGTCTATTGTGTTTAAGAATTGATGAACCCTATTGACATCTCCGGTCGGAGATAAAAACAAAACGTTGTCTAGACCAAGCTGCTTTGCATGCTCTTGATAATGTCTAGAGCCGCCTAAAACAAGCAGGCAGGTATTTTCTTTTGAAGCCTTAGACCCTTGCCAGCACGGCATTAAGGCCTGTGAGAAGATGCCGTCATCTGCTCGTTGATGCATTCCATATACCACAGTGTTTTTCGGAATCCCAAGTTCGTCCCTTAAGTCCCCTTTAACCTCGGGCATTTCTATCGCAGGTGGAATAACAACAGCTTTATCAGGCTCCCCACCTGCTCTATTCCAGCGGTGGTGTTGCTCTTCCGCAACTAATACGACTTTCACAACGTTGCTTTTTTTCTCAGCCATATCAGGCAGGTGAATACTGTCAACAATCGGTGTCGTATTAATTAACGTAAAAGGATATTCTGGGTGACCTGAACGGCCAGTCTGTATAACGTCGAAGTCACCTTCATTAAAGACATCCCACAAGTTTGTGTCGACCCAATCGTGTGTACGAACGGTCACATCTTTAAACCCAACATCAAACTTAACAATATTGACATCAGAATCCTGCATATATTTCAAGCGGAATGGGTCTGTATCTAGATGCTTGAAATCGCTTCCAATGTACGGTGCAGCATCGCAATAAAAATAAGTAACGTCAAACCTGTCTTTTGGTAAATGAACCGCCAAAGTCTGGAGATGCTTTTCCGTACCTCCGGCACACATTCCACCAAACTTTATAAAAGCGATCTTTTTCACGATCTAATCCTGCTTAACAAAACACATTAAATTGCGCGGGAACCACCACGGAATCCATACGTTATCAAATCTAGCTTGAACGACCTTGCTCGTATCAGCGTTTATAGCATCATCATGACTCAACCAGTTAGCAACAGGAAATCTCACCGTACCAGGAGCGCATCGAGAGCCGTCTCCCGCAACAGCTAACCTCTTTAACTCATGAGGAGCATCTTGGGTTTCCCTACCTTCTTTACACCACTGATATATCTGGTCTTCTAACCCTGAATCTCTTTCATATCCTTTGTAACCCATCTTCTCCACCCAGTATTCTTTTGGTTGGAGGTTGACATGTCCTGTCCCTCCTTGACCCGGGGGTGCGGCGGTCATAACGACATACTTTGAACCGTGCATTGTAAGTACATCGACATAGTTACCAGCAAAAAATGGTTCAATATGCTCAGCGACCTCAATGCTCAAGACAAGATCAACGTCATGCTTCGTTGTGTACTTGTCCCTTAGGTCAAAAATAGAGACTGATTCTCGAGGAATTAGTAAATGGTCTAATGTGTTTACAGAGCCTTCTAGACCGTGAATGCTTATGCCTAAGTCACTAAAGCACTTGAGCCAGTGGCCTGTCGCGCAACCGACATCAAGTACGCTCTTTATGTCTAGCGTTTCTGCTATCTTAGGAGCCAAGTACTTTGCCATCGGCAAACTATCTGCTATGTTGTCTCTAAAAAATAAGTCTGTATACAGCTCATCAATATTTAGCTGCTTGAACATATCACTCATCTTGGCTCCTTTCCTGTTTCCTTAATATAACGATCCCTTAACTGTGGTATATGCCAAATATCAAGCTCACGAAAATACTCTGCGCCGTTTTCGTCAAAATACTTCATCAGTCCAGGAAGTAAATCTTTTCTCATAAACCACTTCTCATTCCAGTCAGGGTCAAAATTTGGAACATTAGGAACCGGTACACCGGCATACCACTCAGGCGGCATTTCAACAATACCGACGTTGTTTGTCAATAGTGTGATGGCGTATTTGTTACGAATCGAAGCAGCATGACCCGGTTTCTGAACTAGCTCTCCGCACTGGCACCAAGCCTGTTTTAGCAAGAAATTATTTAGCGCAGCAAATTGATAATGCATTACTGCGCCTTGCTGGGTTGGAAGCCGGAGCCATGTACCTTCATTAGACCCCAGGGTTCGACCCTCAGCCATGTAGTTATATTCATAGTCCAGACTCGGGTCATCGCACACGACAAAGTCCTTGTAATTATTACTCCACACGGTGTTGTCATGACGGAAGTGTTTATAACTTTGCCATAGCGCAAGCCAATGCATCGCAAGCTTCTGTCCCGGCTTTAATTGAGATATCACATCCCTAGCTATCGGTACAAAGTTTGTTGTGAAAGTCTCATCGGCATCTAAACACAAAAAATGAGTACCGCCGGCTTCCCTAGCATACTTGAATAAATTACTTCGTATTAAGCCGCAAGGCCAGCCACCTTTAAGTTTCTCAGTGTCTTCATATCCCTTGATAATAGCACCAGCATCTTCTAAAATCTGCCTGCTATTGTCTGTCGAGCCGTCATCAATGACTATTAACTCATCGACTATCGGCATCACGTTCGATAAAAAAGTAGGCAAAATCCACTCTTCGTTCTTAACGGGTAAGATCCCGACTATCTTCATTTTTTTCTCCTATAAACAAAAGCGCCGAATCCGGATGGGTCGTGACAGAGCTCTGTTAAGTCATATTTCTCGCCTTCCCACTCTTCAAAAAAGCGATATTTCGTTCGATGCATCTGCTTGTCTTTATGAGTATAGTCATCTTGGATATCGTCAACCAATATAATGGCTTCATCACACAGAAATTTTTCGTATGCCTCAAATTCAGCTAGCACTTGCTCGTATACATGAATCGTGTCACAAAATAATAAGCTAATATTCTTATTTGTTGGCCATGCAGAAAGATTATCACCTACAAGTGATAACGTCTTAGGGTGAATACAATTACCGGTGACTACAAAAACAGAACCATCCTCGATCATTTGGTTCACTCTTTCGTAAGGCAAGAATCGTAAGTCTTCGACAACGTCTATCGTCACAAGTGTATGAGTATCGCTCATCGAATCTAAAATCGCAAGAGTTGATAATCCCTCTCTATTACCAAGTTCACATATAGAAGTATTAGCTGGTAGATTTGATACTATGTTACTTAGCAGTGCAAAATAACCATGGCGCCTTTTACCTCCACCAGGACCGTCAATAACATGATTGTTCATATACGTGGAAAACTCAGGGTCTGAATTAACTTTTGTTGCCCATGTTGGATCATTCCACTGGATGACCGGAGTAGCCCTAGTCAATTCAATCGCATCCCTTAATATCTTACCAATGCCTACCATTTTGTGCCATTCTTCATAATAAAGTTTTCAAAATCTGGAATCAAGTCTGAAGGTGTCTTAACTTCATCATACCACCTTAGCTCATGGACTTTATACTTTTCTTTTGCTTCACCAATGTACGCTTGATCGATCTTGTCGTTAATACCATAACGCATCTCAATGACTGTTCTTTCTAGCGGCTGCTTATTATCTGGGCGTGTGCTTGCCCCTTTTCCTTCATCTAGATACGCGCCCAGGACTTCGTTAAGTGCACCTACCCTCGAATTTGCGGCTAGCCTGATGGATAGATCAAAATCGGCGCCCGAAACAAGCTGCTCATCAAACATACCGCACTTATCTTTGAGGTCTTTTCTCCACATCAGAAATGGACCAGTGACCATTCCTCTCGTTAATTCATGGTGAGGTGTGCAATATTGCGAATGGTCTACAAGCCTTCCCGCTCCGGAGCCGAAAGTATTAACAATAACAAAATTTCCGTGAACAACTCCATGGGTTGGATGAGAATCCAAGAAGTCACCTTGAAGTTGAAGTGAATTTGGCACACGAAGGTCGTCTATATTCCATATCGCGACATATCGACCGTTAGCAATACTCCAGCAGTCGTTCATAGATCTAGCGATATTGTCCACGTGCTCTTTAACATTGTGCACAAATACACCTGGATGTTCTTTTTGAAACTTCTTAACTAGATCAATCTCCCACTGTTCCGGAGCATTGTGGTCCAAGACGATCTCAACTTCATCAATATTGACCATCGAAGTTACATTACTGAGAAATCCTTCGAGGTATTTCCCCCCATTATAACATGGCGTGATTGAGCTAATCTTCTTTTGCATCTGTACTCTCTAAAATGTCTAGAAATTTTTGAGCGCAGATTTCCAATGTTAAATTTTCTTCAATATACGCTCTTGGATCAAAAGAATCAAGGTTTTCTAAGAAGTAAGTAAATGCCTCGTATATTTCTTCTCTAGATGCACCTTCCCTAACTTTTACCCCACAACGATCATCCCAATATGGCACGGCGGAAGCTGGACACTTTAGACCATCAGCCCTATCATCCCATGATCCTTTTTCAAAAACAAAACATGGCAATCCTGAAGCTAAAATCTGTTGATATGCGATACCCTGACTCTCTGTCCTTGTAACTAGTATAGCAAACCTACATTGACTGACTGCATCTTTTAAGGCGTCTTCTGTATAGTGGCCATATTTGAGACATCCAAAAGACAGCCTTCTATCAATACAAAGCTCGGCAGCAGTATTCTTGTCTTCTTCTGACATATTCTTAAAATAGATTAGACAATCGCCCTTTTTGCTAGAAGAGCTTTTATACGGCCAGTCAGCTGTGTCTATCCCAACCGGCCAGACATGTATGTTTTTTCCTTCCATACAAGAAAACTGTCCGTAAAGATCTTTTACCCATTCAGAAGGCACAAGAAAATCCTTAAATCTACTGGCAACGGATTCAATAGGTACTTCCCACATATTAGGCCCAACAAGAGAGCAGTCTGTTAAGTCTGCGCCGGCGGCTTCCCAGTTTCTTGGGTCAGACAAGCAAACACAGTAGTCATACGTGGCATCATCTCTTATCGGATAATCTTCAACCTCTACCCCAAGCAATTCAAGACCTTTTCTTAAATTTTTATACACCATCCCGGGGCCGCGCTCTGTTCTATTGTTTGTTAAAAGTCTAATTTTCATTATTTGCCTACCTTCGAAGTATCATTGGAATTAACAGGAGTTGATGTACTTCCGCCTCCTCGATACTTGTTATCAAACTTACGTATTTCTGCTGACACACCCCAGATTGCAGGCATCTTATCATCATCACATCTAACGTATCTTGCATCAGTATTCATTTTGCAAAGCTGCTGTCTGGCCTCTGTTATACTCTTAGTTGTTATTCTTCCCTTTTCAATCCCTCCTTCTGGATGACCTTCGGGATCGAATGTAGATGTACTTGGGTCGCCATGTAACCTATAATGCAGTAAAACTTCAGGAAGGTTTGCCATAACGATATTGTTCGCTACACAGCGCTGCCAAAAATCGTAATCTTCAATCACGAAATTTGTGGTATCAAAAAAGCCAACACCTCTGATATGAATGTTTCTTTTGTACACTGATGAAGGAAAAGGTATCGGGTTTTTTCCCCTTGAGAAACACCAATAAATTTCTTCATGATGGAGAGGGTTCCTTGGGGCTTCGCAAATAAGCGCACCAATATAATCTAGCTGTGTACCGATAACATCAACATGCGGATTCTCAGAAATAAACTTTGCCTGGTACTCTAACTTCTTCGATAACCACACATCGTCTGCATCGATCGGTGCAATCCACTCTTTTGTTGAAAACATAACACCGATATTTAGAGCATTCGACTTATTCGCATGGTTCGTAGAAATCATCCTAAACCTCGTGTCGCCTTTTATCGTGGATTGTGCAATATCTTGTGACTTATCAGTGCATCCATTACAAACAATAATACACTCAAAGTTTTTATACGTTTGATTCTTGACAGACTCGATAGCTTCGGCTAACCATTTTTCGCCATTATATACTGGTAAAATAACGCTAAACATCTTTTATTCCTGTGCTCCTCATCCATGACTCCACATTCACTGCCTTATCATCTACCAACAAGTCATAGTGCGGCTTTTTATTCATGATTAACTCATGATACTTAACACCCCACTCTTGTAGCTGTGTTGTTGTTAGCTCTGTGTGGTCTATACCTGAATTACATCCTCTTGCAGTAAAAAACTTGATTGTGTGCCCTGCATCGTATAGCTCATTGATCTTATCGACCATGTTCTTATACGGTTTGGCGCGCTGATACTCACTATTCTTTTCTAGACTGCATATCGTACCGTCAATGTCAAAACAATAAATCATCTTTAATCCTAAACAGGTGTATGGAGAAATACCTGATGAACGCATTCAACCACACCGTAAGAGTGTGAATCGACATGCATGTCTAGAGCTGCATGAGCAGAGTAAAGGCTTCGGACCTTATTATCTTTGTCAAACCCCGTTATTGTGATAAAAGGTAGACCATTATCACAACAATACTGTGCACAATTAACAATATTTTGAGAGTTCCCAGAAGATGAAACCAAAATTACTAATGTACCATCTACAGCAAAATCATCTAAAAATCGCTCATAAGCGTTTTCCATACCAAAGTCATTTATATAGCAAGTTAATCGAGAAGCATCAGAGAATGCATACGCTCGACAGCCTAAAAACTTTGTATAGTCTTGTGAGATATGAGAACAAATCGCATTGCTACCGCCGTTGCCAATCATGATTACTTCTTCATGAGCGATAAGAAGCTGCTTCAACCTATCTACCGAAGCTGCGTCAATCTCATCGATAGCTTTTTGTACATCAGCTAACTTCATCTTTCCTCACATATAACGCGTCGCCCCAGCCGTGCTTCGTCATTTCTGTCATGGTCCTATTAAAACCGTGTTGCGATAGAAATTCATCAATCTCTGGCATAAGAGCGCAATTTTCATAGAGATGCTTTTCATTCACCTCAAGATAAACATAATCTAAGTGCTTTAATTGTTCATGCATACCTTCAAGAGCAAGAAGCTCAGCGCCCTGAATGTCTATGTTTGCGAAATTAAACAATGATCGATCAAAACCTTTTTTATGCATCATTGTATCGACACGAAAAGCCCAGGTTTGCACTTTCATAATATACTCAACCTGTGGATGCTCTTTTGAATGCTCATCAAATTCCAAAAGAGAAGATGACTCGCCATTATTCGCGATGTTGAGTTCAACAAGTTTTTCATCTTCATTGCATGCGGCACCAAACACAACAGTGGAACCTAGATCATTAATCGTTCGATTCATCAGGTGAATCGCCATACCAGTGTTTGCCTCAACCCATATTATTCGCTCGATACCGCAAGATTTGTACCCTTCTAACTCCTCGGCTAGATGTGCACCTAAATGTAACACACCAGTTACTGGAGTCTTTTCGAATAGAGGTTGTAATTGTTCAAATTTTATAAGCATTTAATTTCCACACTCAAGAAATGTTCTTATTTGATTCAATGCGTTATTTTTCGCATCAACAAAATCTTTATGTAAAGCCTGCTTCTTAGAGCTGTTAAAGTTGGAGGCCTCGTGAATTCTATGATCTACCAAGGCTTCATCTAAATTAGCGAATTTTAATCCAGCGAAGACGCAACGAGACCATAGATCATAATCTTCTACTGCACACAGTGGGTCGTAAAATCCCACGATGTCTGTATGAATTGCTTTTTTATATACAACGCTGCTATTGCATACAGGATTCTCCTTGCGGTACAAAATAGAATGATATATCTCAGAATTTGTTGTTGGCAAAACTGGAGAGCCAGGCTTTATGTTTTCCGACTCATCAATGTAGCGCATCTGTGTTCCAATAATGTCAACACCTTCTGCTGCTTTGGACATTTGTTTTTCTAGCTTGGTGGTATGCCATACATCATCAGCATCACAAATCGCTATCCAGTCGCCAGTAGCATGGTGGATCGCATAATTCAACGCAAGGCTTTTTCCTTTCGGGCGAAAAAATAAGTTCTTTACATCGCTCTCAAGTTGTGAAACCATAGAATCGACCATGAGATGACTATCATCAGAAGAACCATTATCAACAAAAACCATCTCAACTTGAGAATATGTCTGTGCGAGTAAAGACTCGATTGTCTTAAGAATATATTTCTCTGCATTCCTATACGGGACTATAACAGAAACTTTGGTCATGAACGTATCTCAGAATGATTCTTATCTAAAGCTACGATCTTAGCAGGGTAACCAACTTCTTGCGGATTATTGTATTCTGCAAAACAATAAGAAGGAGTCATTATTTTTAGATAACGAAGATTCTCAGGACGTGTTACGTACTCGTTAAGATGAGACTCATCATGCCATACCGCTACAATTCCTCTAGCGTGATCATCATCGATATTCTTAGATATCTCTTTAGACATTCTTATGAATGCATCGTAAGCGCCTCCATTGAACCCACCAGCTACATAACACGGCCGGTAGCGATGTGGAGGAATAAAAGCTTTTGACTCCTGTCTGGATTCTGGTGTACCAAGAGGATGTTGCGGGGTTTTTCCTAAATAAAAGCCAGGATGAGCAGTCGCAGTTAAGCCGTATGTCTTTTCTGGAAGTACTTCTTTACCGACCCCTTGTATCACCAGCATGTCGGCATCGGAATAAAAAAGAAACTCAGGTTTCTCCAATCCCAACTCAGCTATACGATCATCAAGCGTAGAGAAGTGGCGGTACCGGTATAGGGTATCACCAGGAAACCCCATCCTTTCAATTTGAAAATATTCATGAACCAGTCTTGTTGGTGGCACGTATTTTTTTGCACTATCGATATCATCTGTAAAGAGATAACACACGATTTCTTCATCCCTTAAGAAATTCTGAGCTATCGAAGAATACAAGCCTGTTAAAAATTGTGTATATTTGCCGGTCGCTATTGTTAGAATGCCGATCATTTTCTATCCTTAAGCGGTAAATCTACAACAAAGTGAGCAGCATTTGGAATGTGTCTAGAAAGCTTTGCAACATCAATCTCTAAACCGGCATTCCATTTTTCAAGTAATTGCTCTGATGATACCTTTCCGCTTCGATTTTTGTGCGTATCTTGAACGCGGTTCAGGGGATTATTAAATAAAGAAGATTCAGTGTAGCACACGCACATGTCTGGAATCGCGAAGGTGTGTTGTATTGTTTGCATCGCTTCCTCAAAAGAATTTGGTGCTGTAAATTCCAAATGCTGAATCCACCCTAGCAATTGATTGGTCCTAAAAACGTTACCATCAACTGAGAAGGGGTAATTCCAGTCATGCTGAGAATTTCTCCAACTCCACAAAAAATGATTACCTTGTACAGTACCGTCTGGTACTGGTTGTGTTTTATTAACCGGATAACAATAATTGAGGTGTAACCCCATTCGTAAAGAGTATGTCAATATCTGCGGATTGTTTGACATGATGTTCACGCACATGTCAGTATCAAATGGTCTACGAAAAACGATATCATCGACCAAGAACAGACAGAGCGGACCCGAATTCTTTAAAAATGTTATGACCTGCTCCTTGAAATTATTATCTTCATGAAAACTAACACCATTAGTTTTCGATTTTATTTCCTCAAGCGCTGGAAGATATTCCTCGTCATAGCTATACAGCACAGTGATATCTCGAACGGGATGAACATATTTCATAGAGCGAAGCAAAGCGTATAATTGAAGAGGGCGATTTCTAGAGAATATGCATATGCTAGTCTTGCCGGACCAGCGGCAAGAGTATACAAGAGAATGTTCATGAGAATGACCGCAGCTATCATGATCGTGAGGCATTATCTTACTCCTTCTACCATTTCTAATATTCTATTACACCTGTTCACAAATGTATGTTCTTTTCTAATGGTTTCTATTACATTTTTTTCACGGTCTAAATCACGATTTTTTAAGTACTCATTAGTCTTTATTGCCAGTGCTGCGCAATCTTCTTCATAGAAATCATCACCACATATTTCTTTTATTACTGGACTGTTGCTAAAAGTAGGTTGACCGTACGAGATATTCTTAAAAAGACGACAGGGAACATAAAGATTTTCTCGTTGCCAACCGGCGACGATGGCTGGCGCTTGGTTTGACGACCGAATTAGTTTTATCATATTTTCCCTATCAACACCGCGGTGAACATGAACGGGAATACCTATTCTAGAAGCCATAGACTGGGCATACGCTTGCAGCTGCTGTAAATTTCCTTGGTCTCCATCTGTGACGGAGCCGACCCAGTTTACGGACTTATTGACTTCTGGTGCCGGCACAGGCTCATAAATCATTTCTTCAGGAAGCAAGTCTGTTGCCCAGGGCTGATACAAGCATCTGCTATTCTCTTGCCAATATGTAAATGCACTCAAACGTTGAGACTCGCGCTCTGGTAAAAGAGTGTCTTTGGTGTAAACTTGAAGATCAATATAGTTGTCTGCCTGGCGGAATCGATGATCGTCTACATTATGCAGAACATAAAAACATTTTTCGTTAACGCTTAATGTTTTGCAATCAATACCGCATGCGATTACAAGCGAATTATTAAGGAATTCATTTTCGATCTTTTCAGAAGTATCCTGAATCCATACCGTTTCCATCCCCATTGACTTGAATGCCTTAAAAAAGCAATCGTGTATATAGCTGTGAGTATGAGAGTGGAGAGGAAGACCCCATATAACAATCTTTTCGAAAGAACTATTAGCCATCGTTTAGCTGCTCCTCCATCATTTGCTTCAATTGCCACTCTGCCATTACTGGCGGCCTTTCACCGCGGATCATCCCTATTGTCTTGTATAGGTGATAGTACATATCCGAAATTAAGATTACTACGTTTGGATCGTAATCATCACGTACCGTCTGAGTGTAGTCAATCAACACTTCATCGATGTTCGCAAATTTTGTAAATGGCATCATTCTGCACCACAGCTCAAAATCTTCTGCAAGATGCCATAAATCAGAATATCCACCGACCCGTAATATTGCGCTTCTCTTAAATACTACTGACGGATGACATATAGGGTTTTGGCCTATCATTAACATTTGCTTCATGCCATTATCATCGGTCGCGTAATTTACTTTTTTACCAAATGTTCCGATCTCCTCTACCCTTCCTTCAGGGTCTAGAGTTCTTATTTGGGTACCAACGACACCTAAGCTTGGATCACTTTCAAATAGGTTCATTTGCTTTTCAAGCTTATTAGGATACCAATAGTCATCATCATCTTGGCGCGCTATGAAATCGCAGTCGGCGTTGTATATACCAAAATTAAGAGCAGGTACTAACCCCTGCTCTTTACAATGAACAATTCTTACATTTGCAGAATCAGTAAATTCTCTAGCGATATCACAACTTGAATCCGTGCTATTATTATCAACTACCAGCGTTTCGAAATCACGATAAGTCTGGTCAGCAATTGATTTAAGAGCACGAGATAACTTTTTCTCCCCATTATAAACAGGTAGAATAATTGAAACTTTTGGCATCTTTATTTCTCATTTGATTTTTCGTATGATATAAATGTAGAAGGATGTCCTCGTTGTACAGAAATATGCGGAATTTTTGTCGAAAAATCTACCTTGTTATGGAATATCCACCCGCCGAGTTCGCTAGCAAGCCTTGCTGAAAGCTCTGATATGTCTGACTCTGTTACATCTGACCATGGTTTATCGAACATCACGTTATTTTCAGCTGTGTCTTCTGAATCAAAACGATACATGCTCTTCCAGAACTTTCCCCAATGAAGCTTATATTGGTTTATTTTATTCTCAATGTTGTACCACGAGTAATGATGGACACCGGGCAAGTTTTCAATAGCTCTATTAAACCACTCTTCGTATAATTTTCTTGCATCTTCGTTTCCAGTTAGGCCGGCTATTCTTGTCTTATGTACTGTCTCATCATAAAATCCTGCATGAGGAAGTACTTCCCCTGTTTCTTTGTGAATATAATCGCAACTGTCGGTACCCACTGAGGCGTATTCATACCCTTCATCATCCACGTTCAAAAGAGCTGCTGGAATTCCCTGAGTTATTTCAGGAAGATTTCTGCTTACTCTCCACTTCCATGGGTTTATATCCATTCGAACTTTTTCAGTCGATCCCCAATATTCAATAACAGGAAGAGAAACAATGTCTGCATATCTGGGGAAAGATCTCAAAAGGTTTCTAATTTTTGGATAATCATCCTCATGTACAACTTCATCTGCGTCCATTTGCCAGCAATATTCTAGTGTACATAATTCACGAGCAGTTGCTTTAAGCTTCCCATCTGATTCGTA
>CETM01006235.1_pt1 | contig 32598 bp, 29 predicted proteins | sample 361451 | NCBI WGS metagenome assembly CETM01 (sample SAMEA2622690, study PRJEB7988) | marine metagenome | isolation source: saline water (ENVO:00002010), including
AGCACCAGCATGCCGCCGCCGCCGGCGATCACGAAGCCGTCGCGAGATTGGTCATAGGGGCGCGATGCCTGGTCCGGCGTCTCGTTATAGTGGGTCGACAGGGCGCCCATGGCGTCGAACAGGCAGGACAGGGTCCAGTGCTCTTCTTCACCGCCGCCGGCAAATACCACGTCCTGCTTGCCCAGCTGGATCTGCTCGACGGCGCTGCCGATGCAGTGAGCCGAGGTCGCGCAGGCCGAGGAGATCGAGTAGTTGACGCCCTTGATCTTGAACGGGGTCGCCAAACAGGCCGAGACGGTGCTACCCATGGTGCGGGTGACACGATAAGGCCCCACGCGGCGTAGGCCTTTCTCGCGCATGACGTCGGCGGCTTCGACCTGGTTGGCGCTGGACGCGCCGCCGGAGCCGGCGATCAGGCCGGTACGTTCGTTCGATACCTGTTCCGGCGTGAGGCCCGAGTCTTCGATGGCCTGAGCCATGCTCACATAGGCATAGGCAGCGGCATCCCCCATGAAGCGGCGCAGCTTGCGGTCGACCAGCGTGTCGAGGTCGATATCCACGACGCCCGCCACCTGGCTGCGGAAGCCGCGTTCAGCGTAGTCGTCCTTGAAACGGATGCCAGAGCGCCCTGCCTTGAGCGCATCGAGGACCTGGTGACGGTCGTTGCCGAGGCAAGACACGATGCCCAGGCCGGTGACTACCACTCGTCGCATGGGAGCCTCCTGATCAGAAATTCGCGGTGGAGGTGAACAGACCGACCCGCAGGTCATTGGCCTGGTAGATGTCGCGGCCGTCGACGGACACGGTGCCATCGGCGATGCCAAGTATCAGGCGCCGAGTAATGATGCGCTTGACGTTGATATGGTATTTGACCTTCTTCGCTTCCGGTAGGATCTGGCCCGAGAATTTGACCTCGCCACAGCCCAGCGCACGGCCGCGTCCCGGATGGCCAAGCCAGCCCAGGTAGAAACCGACCAGCTGCCACATGGCATCCAGACCCAGGCAGCCGGGCATGACCGGGTCGCCTGGAAAATGGCAGTCGAAGAACCACAGGTCCGGGTGGATATCGAGTTCCGCAATCAGCTCGCCTTTGCCGTATTCACCGCCTTCCTCATGGATATGGGTGACGCGGTCGAGCATCAGCATGTTGGGCGCCGGCAGCTGGGCATTGCCCGGGCCGAACAGTTCACCTTGGCTGCATGCCAGCAGCTCTTCGTGGCTAAAGGAGTGTTGCTTGGTCACAGAATCATTCCGAGAGTCGACATTAGGGTGGGCCGGAGACCGGCTGGACTGCGGGCCATTCTACTGGCAGCGCCAGATGATTGCACGTCGCCACCCTTGGCGGCGGTCCGGCTGACGAGAGGCTAGATACCGCGCCCTCACCATTTTGGTGATTAACGATTAAACCCATGGTAGCGTTCGCCGATAGAGTAATGAAAGGTACGAACTTCTTTCGTGCTCGAGTCCATGGACCGTAAAACTGATGACTCCTTATGTGGCCGCTCTTTACACTTAACCGACCAATGGTCTGGCTGGGCTTGCTCGGCGTCGCCGCCCTGCCGTGGGCCAGCGGAGTAGGAGTGCGCTTGACGACCTTGCTACTGCTCGCCCTAGGGCTTTGGGATGCCTCGCGGGTGGTGCGCCAGGAGCATGCCCGTCGAGCACTGGGCGAGCAAGTGATGCTGAACTCCGAAGACGGCATCATGATCTGCGACGCCCGCCACCGTATTCTCACCGTCAATCCTGCCTTTACCCAGATCACCGGTTATGCCCTCGAGGAAGTGCGTGGCCAGGACCCATCGATGCTATCGGCAGGGCGTCACGACAAGGCGTTCTACGACCGTTATTGGGAGACGCTTACCTCGCTTGGCAAATGGGAAGGCGAGATTTGGAACCAGCGCAAGCAGGGCGATCAATACCCGGAATGGCTGCGCATTCAGGCCTACCGAGCCGAGAATGGTAAGGTCAGTCACTACGTGGGACTCTTTACCGACATCTCTCGTCACAAGGCGCGTGAGCAGGACATGCGCCGCATTGGCTTCGAGGACCCCCTGACTGGCCTGCCTAACCGGCGGCGGCTTCACGACCTGCTGAGTTCGCGGCTACGCCACCTGCGTGCCGGTGAAGGGCTGGACATGGCGCTGATCGACATCGACGGCTTCAAGGCCATCAACGATGCCATGGGTGTCGAGGCAGGTGACCGGCTACTGTCGCGCTTTGGCCAGCGGCTAGCGCGGCAGGTGGCAGGGGGAGTGGTGGGACGCCTGGGCGGCGATGAATTCATGGTCATCCGCACCACCAACTTCGACGACCATGATACCTGGGTGGCCGGACTCAGCGAGCATCTGACGGCGCCCTTCGAACTGGACGGGCAGTCGCTGCGCCTTGGCTTGACCGTTGGCAGCTGTCGGGCGCCGGATGATGGTCGCGATTCCAATGTGCTATTGCAGCGGCTGGAAAGCGCTCTTTATAGCGCCAAGCGCCACGGCCGTAACCATCATAAGCGCTTTCAGCCCGCCCTGGATGAGCCGGGGGATCGACAGCTCGAGCTGGTCAACGACCTGCGCGCGGCGCTCGCCCACGGTGATCAACTCGAGCTGCATTACCAGACGCAGCACAGCCTGAAGGATGGCTCCCTGGTAGGCATGGAAGCACTCATGCGTTGGCGGCACCCGCGGCTTGGCATGGTGTCGCCGGGAGACTTCATACCGCTGGCCGAGCGCCATGGTCTGATGACCCCGCTAGGGGCCTGGGTGATCGAGCAGGCGGTTTCTCAGCTGTCGCGCTGGCATCAGGCCGGGCTGCCGCGGGTGCCGGTCTGGGTGAATATTTCCGCGTTACAGCTGATTCAGGGCGACCTGGAATCTCGAGTTTCCGCGTGTCTGGCGCGTTACCAGGTGCCGACCCGCCTGCTCGGACTCGAGCTCACCGAGTCGGTGTTGCTCGATGAGCGTGCCGGCGATGTTTACCCGCGCATGACATCATTGCGCGATAAGGGCCACCAGATCGCCATCGATGATTTCGGGACCGGCTATTCTTCCCTGAGCTATCTGAAGCGGCTGCCGGTAGACAAGCTCAAGCTCGATCGGGCCTTCGTGAGTGCGCTGCCTGATGATCGCGCGGATGCGGCGATCGTCGGTGCGGTGCTGGCGATGGCCAAGGGGTTATCGCTGACGGTGGTGGCGGAAGGCGTCGAAACGCCGGCGCAGCGGGACTTCTTGCACCAGCAGGGCTGCCCCGAAGTGCAGGGGTTCCTGTTCTCGCGCCCGGTGTCGGCAGGCGAGATCGAGGCACGGCTCAGGCAAGAGGGCACGGGGGTTTACTCAAGTGATGGTGCGGCTATCGCCCCGGCCTAGCAATCTAGCAATCTTGTGGCTGAAGCGGCTCCCATGGCATTGGCTTGGCAATGGTGGTCAAGATGGCTTCCGCCCCAGGCGATGGCTGAGCCCCAGGCACAGCACCGCCCATACCAGCGCCTCCGCCGGCAGCAGCCAAGGGGCCAGCTCCACACCGGCCAGCCGTGCGCCGGCCAGGTAGGACAGTGGACCGCTCGTCGCTCCCCCCAGCACCGCCAGCCAAGGGCGCTGCCATAGCCAGGTCAGTGAATGCAGCGGCAGAGTGGCAAACAGCGGCCACAGCAGCCACAGCCAGAGCGGCAGCGCCCCCCATGAGCCTGCCCCAGCGCCGGCAAGGGCAGCCTCACCGCCAGTTGTCGCATCGAAGCCAAAGCCGCCGAGCAGTACGAAACTGCCATCGATGACCAGCCCAAGGGTGGCGAAAGCCGCCAGCAGCCGCCATTCCCGCGGTTGCCGCAGCCAGTAAAGATGCGCGGTCAGGATCAATGCCGCCACGACGGCGCCTATCGCGTTGCCTCCCAATACGCAGGCAAACCAACCGACCTGAAAGGCCAGGATATTGGCTAGCGAGGCCACCCAGCCACTAAGACGAGGCCGGGTCATGGCGTGCCCGTCAAGGCGGCCCGGCGAGCGCCGGGTTTCGCCATCAGCAGGTGACAGGTGCCGATGCTGCGTTCCAGGAAGCCGCCTTCGCAGTAGCACAGGTAGTAGCGCCACATGCGAATGAAACGCTCGTCATAGCCGAGCTTGCGTACCCGATCCAGCCGCGACTCGAAGCGATGGCGCCACTCGCGCAGGGTGCGGGCATAGTGCAGTCCAATCTCGTCGAGCGAGAGCACGTTCAGTGAGGTGTGGCGGGCCATGCCGTCGAGAATGGCGCGATGCGAGGGCAGGAAGCCGCCGGGGAAGATATAGCGTTTGATGAAATCCATCTCGCGCTTGGCGGCCTCGAAGCGCTGGTCACGGATGGTGATGGCCTGCAGCATCACCATGCCATCGTCGGTGAGCAGCCGATCCAGGGTCTCGAGGTAGGTGTTGAGATACTGGTGGCCTACTGCCTCGATCATCTCCACCGAGATCAGCCGATCATAGCGGCCCTTCAAGGCGCGATAATCCTCTTTGAGCAAGGTGATTCGCTCGCCAAGCCCCTCTTCCTCGATGCGTTTCGCGGTATGGGCGTACTGCTCGTCGGAGATGGTGGTGGTCGTGACCCGGCAGCCGCGGCTCTTGGCGGCATGGATGGCGAGCCCTCCCCAGCCGGTGCCGATTTCCAGCAGATGGTTATCGGGGCCCACGTCGAGCTTGTCGAGCATCACGTCGAGCTTGTGAGTCGAGGCTTCCTCGAGGCTCGCTTCTGGGTGAGGAAAGACGGCACTCGAGTACATCCAGTGCTGGGTATCGAGGAAGGTGGCGAACAGATCGTTACCCAGGTCGTAGTGCGCCGAAATGTTGCGTCGAGCGCCGCGCTGAGTGTTGCGCTGGAGGGCATAGGCGGCGGTCAACAGCCAGCGGCCGAGGCGAGCACTGCCGTTCTCGACCTCGCCGTTGACCCTTTCCATATTGGCGGCAAACAGCCGGGTCAGGCCGACGAGGTCATCGGCTTCCCAGTCGCCGTCCATGTAGGCTTCCGCGGCGCCCACCGTGCCGCCCAGCGCCAGCCGGCGCCAGGCCTGGGCGCGTTGGACCACGACCGTGACGGACAGGGGCCCACCGCGGCCCAGCGTATGACTCTGATCGCCTTCGATCAGGGTGATCTGGCCGCCTTCTAGGTCGTTCAACTGAGCGAGCAGGCGGGGCTTGAGCAGTCGGGTCAGGCGATCGCCCGTCTCGGACTGCGGCGCTGAGGTGGCAGAGCGGATCGTACTCACGGCGGTGTCTCCTCGCGATGGGGGTGGTCATGGATCGGCACGCGTTTGGCCCACAGGCGCAGTGCCTCCAGGTGAATGCCGGCCAGGGTCTTGAGGCTCATGAAGGGCTGTCGGACCAAGGCAGCCACCAGCGCGCCACGAGTCGCAGCTCGGGCCTTCAGGGTCAGGGTGGCATCGAAGTGCAGTGCTTCGTCCTTCCAGGTTTCCATATGCATCATCAGGTGCTCCCCGGGCGTCGAGAAGCGCCAGCGATAGATCATGTCCATGGGATTGAAGGGCGAGACGTGCATGGCCTTGTCGAAACTGGCCTGGTGGCTGTGACGCCCCGGATCGACACGGCAGGCATAGCGCACCCGCTCGCCCCATGGCGTGTTGGTGACCTCGGCCAGTAGCGCGACCAACCGGTCGTCGGCGTCATAGGCGTAATAGAGGGTGACCGGATTGAAGGCCACCCCGAGGGTGCGCAACTGGGTCAGCATGCACACCCGCCCCTTAGGCGCCGCGCCGAGTTGGCGTTCGAGCTCTTCCCGGACGACTTGCTTGAGTGGGCGCTCATGGGGCGCCAGATAGTCGCTGCGGCGAAAACGGGCCAGCGCCAGTTTTCCCTCGCCGAAGCCCGGCACGCCGCGAAACAGCGCCGGCAGCTCGTCGAGATCCAGCCAGGCCATCCATAGCCCATAGCGGAAGGCGTGGGCCCTGGGCCGATAGCGGCGATGGCGCAGGTGGCCGTGGTAGATCCTGGAGCGAGGAGCGGCAATCATGCGGTCGCCTCCGCGCCGGTCTCGCTGGCCGTCCGGGCGTCGTCGGCGGGGCGCGGCGTGTCACCCAGCGCCAGGGCTACCCGGCGAGCACTCCAGACGCCGTCCTCGTGGAAGCCGTTACGCCAGTAGGCGCCGCAGAAGTGGGTGCGCCGGCCGGTGCCGGAGATCTCCGCATGGCGCGCCTGGGCGGCCTGGCCGGCCAGGGTGAAGCAGGGATGCGCGTAGGTGAAACGCCCCAGTATCCGGCGTGGATCGATGCTGGCGCTATCGTTGAGGGTCACGCAGAAGGTGTGCGGTGCCTCCAGGCGCTGCAGAATGTTCATGTCATAGGTCACCGAGACTCGGGCAGCATTGCCGCGACCGTCCAGGCGGTAGTTCCAGCTGGCCCAGGCGCGCTGGCGGCGGGGCAGTAAGCGGGTGTCGGTGTGCAGCACCACCTCGTTGTCCTGGTAGGGCATGGCACCAAGAATCTCGCGCTCGGCACCGCTGGCATCCTCGAGCAGTGCCAGGGCCTGGTCCGAGTGACAGGCCAGTACCACCTGGTCGAAGTGCTCGGTGCCATGGCGGCTTCTGATCTCGACGCCATCGGCGCGCCGGCGGATGCCTTGCACCGGGCTTTCCAGGCGGATGCCCTCGGCGTAGGGCGCGGTCAGCGCCGGGATATAGGCGCGGGAGCCGCCCACCAAGGTGTGCCACTGCGGGCGATGACTGACCGACAGCAGGCCATGATTCTTGAAGAAGCGCACGAAGAAGGCCAGCGGGAAGCCCATCAGGTCCTGGATGCTGGCCGACCAGATGGCCGCGCCCATCGGTAGCAGGTAGCGGTGGCGGAAGTCCTCGCCGTAGCCGCCGGCATCCAGGTAGTCGCCAAGCGTCATCGCCGGGTCCAGGCGGCCGCTATCCAGGTCGCGGACGGCCGAGCGGTTGAAGCGCAGGATATCGGCCAGCATGCGATAGAAGCGCGGGCGCAGCAGGTTGCGGCGCTGAGCAAAGAGAGAGCCCAGAGTGTGGCCGTTGTACTCGAAATCATAGGCGCGCTCATGCACCGAGAAACTCATCTCGGTGGGCTGGCTGGCAACCCCCAGCTCGCCCAGCAGCGCCTGAAAGTGCGGGTAGGTCCAGTCGTTGAAGACGATAAAACCGGTATCGATGGCGTAGTCGCGGCCGTCCAGCGTCACATCGATGGTCGCGGTGTGCCCACCCAGACGCTCGCCGGCCTCGAAGAGCGTAATATCGTGGTGCTTCGACAGGTAGTAGCCCGCGGCCATGCCGCTGATGCCGCTGCCGATCACGGCGATGCGCTGCCGGTTCATGAATCGTCTCCTGCTGCCCGGGTATCTCGGTCGCGGGTCATGCGCCGGCCGAGTCGCCAGCGCAGCCCGGGCGGCAGGATGCCCATCAGCTTGACCAGGTAGGTGAAGCGTTTGGGGAAGTGGATATCCAGGGCGCGCTGCTCGAGTCCCTTGAGAATCGCCTCCACGGCGGTATCGACGCTCACACGCATCGGCATCGGGAAATCGTTGCGCTCGGTGAGCGGCGTCTTGACGAAGCCTGGGTGAATCACGCTGACGCCGATGTCTTCGGCGGCGAGATCCAGGCGCAGCGATTCCATGAAGTAGCTGAGCGCTGCCTTGGAGGCGCCGTAGGCCTCCGCCCTGGGTAGCGCGACATAGGCAGAGGCACTGGAGGTAGCCGCCAGCAGCGGCCGGCTGCCGTCGTGGTCGCGTGCCTGGCGCAGCAGCGGCAGCGCCGCCTCGATGGTATAGAGGGCGCCGTGGAAGTTGGGGGCGAAGACCCGCTCGACGAGGTCGACATCGAAGTCTCGCGCATCCAGGTATTCGCAGGTCCCGGCATTGAGCAGGGCAAGCTCGAGCCCGCCAAAGGCTTCCATGATTTGCTTGCCAGCGGCCGCTACGGCCTCGCGGTCGGTGATGTCCAGCGGTACTGCCAGGGCATTGTCATGACCTTCGGTCAGCGCCTCAAGTTTCTCGGCGCTGCGGGCGCTGAGGGCCACCCGATGACCATCGTCGAGCAGGCGTTCGGCGAGGGCGCGGCCGATACCCGAGGTCGCGCCGGTCAACCAGATGCGCTGCGGATGCGGTGTTGTGGTCATGCTTCCTCCTGGCCAGACGGCCGTGTCGGCCTCGATGGCACGCGCCATACGATCCTTCATGCGGCAGCGTCGCTATTAGCTACGATGGCAGTGGCCAATGGGTTTCAGGCCCCGGCGCGTCGCTTGAGATGACGAATCACCCAACCGAGCCCGGGGAGCCGCTCATAGAGCAATTCCCCGGCATCGAAGTAGTCACGGTGGTGCTGCACCTTTTGTAATCCTTCGTCACTGCCGGCCGAAGACGCAGCGAACGTCAGTCGTGAACAACCTTCCACTTCATAGGCCTTGCCCCCTGACAGCCGGGGGTGGCGTAGCGTCATGGTCCAGGTGACGAAGGCGGTGTCGCCCTGGCGCTGCCGTTGATGGAAGGTGAACTGGCATTCCTCTACATTCGTGTACAAGGCTGCGAAGTAGCTCTCAAGTTCGCTCAGACCCTCGATCCGGTGCAGCGGATCCTGAAAGACAATGTCATCAGTGTATACGTTGCCCAATTGATTTGTATAGGTCTTGTCTAGCTTGTTGAAGAAGGCGCAGAAAGCCTCGAGGGCCGGGTCATGAGACATGATGACTCCTGTTCAGGGCGCGCCCCGTCAGGACGCGTCGCTCTTGAGGGCCTTGAAGGCGTCCAGCGCCCGCGCGCGTGCGGCCTTATGATCGACGATCGGCGCGGGATAGTCGGCCTGGCCAAGCAGGTCGCCTGCCGGCGGCGCATGGCGCTGCTTGGCAGAAAGCGTCGCCAGAGAGGGCAGGTAGGTCTTGATGAAGGTGCCTTCCGGGTCGAAGCGCTGGGACTGGGTGGTGGGATTGAAAATGCGAAAATAGGGCGCGGCGTCGGTGCCGGTGGACGCGGCCCATTGCCAGCCGCCGTTGTTGGCGGCGAACTCGCCATCGATCAGGTGGCGCAGGAAGAAGGCCTCGCCGCGGCGCCAGTCGATCAGCAGGTGCTTGGTCAGGAACATCGCGGTCACCATGCGCAGCCGGTTGTGCATCCAGCCGGTCTCGACCAGCTGACGCATGGCCGCATCGACGATGGGGTAGCCGGTGCGTCCCTCACACCAGGCCGTAAAGGCGGTCTCGTCGTCGCGCCAAGCCAGGGCCTCGGTGTGTTGCTGGAAGGCCCGGTGACGGCACACTCGAGGAAAACCGATGACGATGTGCTGATAGAACTCCCGCCAGACCAGCTCGTTGACCCAGGCGGTAAGGCCAGCGTCACCCTCGTTGAGGCGGCCGTCGTTTTCGGCCAGCACCGCCTGACAGCACTGACGAAAGGACAGCATGCCCAGCGCCAGATAGGGTGAGAGCTCGCTGGTGCCGGCGACTGCCGGCAGATCGCGCTGCTCCTTGTAGTGGCGGCCGCGAAAGCGCAGGAAACGTTCCAGCCGGTCGGCGGCGGCCCGCTCCCCGGCGGGCCAGCGCTCCGGTGCGGCTGGACTATCGCCAAGGTCGGGCAGCTCGGGTACCGGCTCGCTTGAGATTTCTAGCGGCGCTTGGACGGCGGGTGCGTCGCGCAGGGCCAGTCGCTCCGGCGTGAGTGCCCGGTGCCAGGCCTTGGCGAAGGGCGTGAAGACGCTGTAGTAGTCGCCTTGCCTCGTCAGCAATTCGCCAGGGGCGAAGGCGATGGCGTCGGTATGCGCCTTGACCGCCAGGCCCTGGCGGTCGAAGGCGGCGATGACCGCTTCGTCGCGGCGCCACTCGTCGAGGGGATATTCGCGGTTGAAGTGCAGGGCGCAGGCGCCGACCTCTTCAGCCAGGGCGAGCAGGGTGGCCGGGGCGTCGTCGAAGTGGTCGATCTCCCGGTGCAGCAGCGGGATATTGTAACCGGCAAGATCCTCGGCCAGCGCGGCGACGCCGCGATTGAGGAAGTCGAGCTTGTTGGCCCCGTGGCCATGGGCCTGCCATTGGGGCAGACAACGCAAGAAGACGACCACCACCGGGCCCTGACGGGCGGCATCACTCAGGGCGGTGTTGTCGTGTAGTCGCAGATCGCTGCGCAGCCAGACCAGTCGAGGGGCCGCGTTGGCCTGAGTCGCACCTTGCATGATCGCTCCTGTCATTATGGAGGGGGCCGTGTCTGAAGAGGCGCTGTCAGAGGGGGTGAGGCTGGCCGCGATCAGCCCCGGGTCAGCGGCTTGAGTCGAGCGATGGCCTGTATTGGGTCGTCGCCGAGTACCGCGACCTGAGTATCGCTCAACTCCTGCTCGCGGATGCGCGCCACCGGGCCGCAGAGGCCCAGCGGTACGGTGAGCTGCTCGGCGAGCTTGGGCAGCTGGCGCCGGAACAGTTCGGCGCGCTCGGCCTGGCCGCTGCACACCAGCATGGCGGCGGCGCTCAGGCGTTGAACGGCGAGCGGCATTTCGTTGAGGGGTAGAGCGGTGTCGAACAGCTGCACACGGTAGCCGGCGTCGCTGGCCGTCAGGGCGATCAGTAACTCCCAGAGCATGCCGTGAGCGTCCGGCAGCCGACTGATCAGCACCATGCCGCCAGTGCCAACCTGGTTGCCGTGATACAGGCGAGTGCCGATGCGGCTGCGCAGGAAGGATTCCAGAGTCGCGCGCTGCAGCGCCGCGCCGAGCTGGTCGCCCCAGTTTTCCTCGAGCGACGCGACAAGCGGCTTGAACAGTTCGCTGACGCAGGTGGCCACTGGGTAGAGCGCCATGGCCTGATGGTAGAGCGTGTCCAGGCGTTCGAGATCCAGGGCTTCGACGGCGGTCTGCCACTGCTGGCGCTGGCCCGTCCAATCGCCGATGGCCGGCATCTGAGGCTCGGGCGGCGCCGGCTGGTCGAGCAGCTCGCGCACCTGGCTGACCGGAACGCCGCGATTGAGCCATTGCAGGATGTGTTCGACGCGCTCCACGTCTTCGTAGGCATAGAGACGATGACCCTTGGCCGTGCGCTGAGGGCGAATCAGGCCGTAGCGTCGCTCCCAGGCGCGCAAGGTCACCGAGTTGACCCCCGTCAATCGCGAAACCTCACGAATAGGGTAGAGCGGCGTATCTGCCGGGTGGGTCGCCTTGGTAGTCATGCGCTTGGGAGCCTCTCGCTGGGTCAGTCGAAACAGCGACTGGCAAACACTGTGCTACGTCGCTGATGGGGCTAAGAATGGTGCAAAATATTATACAAGGCAATGATGTTGTACAAAGTGTGGGGTGAGCGGCATCTCACTATCGCCGCTGATCAGCCGTCGGCACGCTCGTCGATGATGCCGGCCAGGGCATCGACAAAGGCCGGGTGCTCGCCCACCGGCGCAAGCAGCGTCAGCTCGATATCGGGATGGGCCTCGCTCAAGGCGGTGATTTGCCCCGGGACGTCTTCGCGGAGGTGACGGCCGGCGGCGAAGAATAGCGGCAGGATATCGGCCCGCTCGATACCGCTGTCACGGAGCTCGGCCACCGTGGCTTCGAGCGATGGTTCGCAGAGCTCCATGTAGGCCATGCGCAGCGGGGTAGATAGACGCGCTGCGAGGGTCTCGGCCAGGGATTCGAAGGGGGCCTTCCAGCGCGGATCACGAGAGCCGTGGGCGAGCAGAATCAGGGCGTGTGACATGAAAACCTCTTGGCTTCAGGGAATGAGTGGTCGTAATCAGTGGCGTCGTCGTGCATGGGCTGCCCGAGTATCAGTCTTTCAACTGGCCAGTCTTTCAACTCTTGAATTCTTGGCTTTTCTCAGTGGTCGGCCTCGTTAGTGACCGATTTCGGCGGCCAGGGTTTGGCCCAGGTCATGCCCGGAAAGCCAGGCTCCCTCGATGCGAGATGAACGCAAGGCATCGCCACAAAGTGCAATGCCGCGGGCACTGAGCCGGTAACCAGGGCCGCCGGTGGCCGGTCCGCAGGGTTTGGCATAGCGCCAGCGATGGGCGCCGATCAGACGCGGCTTGGGCAGTGGCCGTGGATAGAGCGACTCGAAGGCCGAGAAAAGCCGCTCGGCAACCGCATCGGCATCGTCTTCCAGCCATGCCGCACTGGCCTCGTGGCTGGCGAGCAGGGTCAGGCTCTCGTCCTGCGCTTGGCGGCCAGGTTTGGTGTCGTTGCGGCTGACCATGCTCAGCGGGCCGACATTGACGAAGGCGGCTTGCCAGTCGGCATCGACGCCGGGCAGTTCCGGCAAGGGCTCATCGAATACCGCGTAGCCAGCCCAGCAGGGCTGTTGCACGATGGCGAGGCAGTCGGCGGCCAGCGCCGGGTCATGGGGCGCGACCAGCGGCTCGGCCTGGGGGGTGGGTACCGTGACCACGACCCTGGCATAGGGGCCATGATCGCGACCCGCATCGTCGGCCAGCCACCAGCCGTCGGCTCTCTGTTGCAGGCCGGTGATGCGCGTCTGGGCATGCAGGTCGACGCCCTCGGCCAGCGAGCGTGTCAGGGCGCTCATGCGCGGCGCAGCGCTATAGCGCGTTTGATCATCATGATGGGGCTGCCAGCCGTCGGCCTCGACGCGCCACAGCCGCTGCGGCCAGGGAGCCACCAAGCCGGCCTTGCGCCAGACGGCGACCTGCTCGGAGAAGCGTGATTCGCGGGCGGTAAAATACTGAGCCCCCAAGTCGACGACGGCCCCGGGGAGCCGGCGACTGGTCATGCGGCCACCCGGCCCCCGGCCCTTGTCGAAGACCTCGCTTGAGATATCGTGATCGGCGAGTGCCTGAGCGCAGGCGAGGCCCGACAGCCCGGCACCGATAATGGCGATGGATGGAATGGCAGTCATGAATCCTCCGGGTGACTGTCGTGGCTGGCGCTACAGTCATCAATGCTTACTAGGTTAACAGACTCGTACAAACGCTGTATAACCCCTAGTCTAGGTTGTGATGGTCCATCAGCGCCCCGGAGCTCGACGCAGGCAGTGGGTCCTGGCGTGGCAGGATCGTCATGAGCCACGCTTGTCATCAGGCTCTTTTCTCAGCTTCTAGTGCTCGGTTTTACGTCAGCGGGTGCTGGTTTCCAGGCACCGCGGCAGCGACTGATTCGGGAGAGCTTGCCAAGGCAAGACCGCTCGTCGCCGTTGGGCATCACATAGGGTTCGGTATTCTAAGGAGGCAGCATGCGTATTCTGGTCACTGGTGGAACCGGCTTCGTCGGTAGGCCCCTGTGCCAACGCCTGGCCGAGGCAGGACACGACCTGCTGGTGGTGTCCCGGGACCCGGCTAGCGCGCGGGACCTGCTGCCGGCGGGTGCGAGGGTCGCGGACACGGTCATGGCGTTCGCCGAGGCGCGGCCGGAGGCAATCATCAACCTGGCCGGCGAGTCGATCGCCGGCAAGCGCTGGAGCGAGGCGCAAAAGCATCGGCTGGTGGACTCTCGCGTCGATATCACCCGGGAGCTGGTGAAACTCTGCGGTCGACTCGCCGAGAGCGACGCCGCGCCGCAGGTGATGCTTTCCGGCTCGGCGATGGGCTACTACGGCGATCAGGGCGATAACCGGGTCACCGAGGAGACGCCGCCCCACGACGAATTCGCCCACCGCCTGTGTGAGCGCTGGGAGCAGGAGGCCAAGGCCGCCGAGGCTCATGGCGTGCGGGTCGTGCTGGTGCGCACGGGGCTGGTGCTCGAGAAGGACGGCGGAACCCTGGCGAAGATGCTGACGCCCTTCAAGCTGGGGCTCGGCGGCCCCTTCGGCAGTGGGCGTCAGTTCATGCCCTGGATTCACCGCGAGGACATGCTGGCGCTGCTCGAATTCCTGCTCGAGCGCGAGGACCTTAGCGGCCCCTTCAATGCCTCGGCCCCCAAGCCCGAAACCAACGCCGCCTTCACCGCCACGCTGGCTCGCCATCTCAAGCGGCCGGCCTTCATGGCGGTGCCGGCCTGCGTGCTCAAGGTCGGTCTCGGCGAAATGGCCAACCTGCTGCTGACCGGCGCCGACATGCGCCCGGCGCGCCTCGAGGAGGCCGGCTTTCGCTTCCAGTACCCAACACTCGATCAGGCGCTGACGGCGATCCTTGGGCGCTAGCGCTGTTCGAGTCGGTTCAGAACTCTCGGCGCCTACGTTCCCCCTTATCACCAAGATCTCCCTTGGCAACGGAAGGTTTGTGAGTCGCGGTATTGCCGTAAAACCCAGCGCGCCCGGCCAAAGTGGCCGGGCGCGCTGGGTTTCAGGCGTTCGATAGGGCGCCGGGACCGGCGCCGAGGCTAGTCGGTGTCGATGGTGACGATTACGCGCACCGCATCCAGGCGCAGCCGGGTGCCTTCGATGGCGCTGTCCAGCGCGGCCCGGGTGTCGGCGAGGGCCTTCAGCTCATCCTCGCGCACCGCTGGGTTGTGCCGGGATAGCGCCTTGAGACGAGAAAGCTCGCCGTCCAGAGTCTCGCGCATGCGGGTCTGGGCGGCCTCGACGATGCTCGGCAGCTCGCGCTCGGCTTCTTGCTCGCCCTGGGTCAAAAGTTCGCGCAGCTGATCGTGGCGGTCCTTGATCAGGTCGCGGGCCACCGCCTTCTTGACCTTGGTGAGGTTCTTGGCGAGCCCGCCGAAGGAGACCTTGGAGGACAGGTTGCTGCCGGCTTCGTCGAGCAGCACGCGCACCGCGGTGGCCGGCAGGAAGCGGTTGACGTGCAGCTTCTTGGGTGCCGGGCAGTGGGTGCGGAAGACCAGCTCGGTCATCAGGCGGCCGCCGGGAATCGCCGGATGCTTGAGCAGGGCAAGCGCCGTGTTGCCCATGTTGCCGTCGAGCTGGCGGGCCATCATCTCGCGCACCAGCGGGTGTTCCCAGGATAGGTGCTGCACGTCGTCCCGCGCCAGGGCCTGGGCGCGCGACAGGGTGGCCGAGAAGCCATCCTCGCCTTTCACCAGGCCCGGTAGGCCGTCGAGCATCTGCGGGCTCGGCTGCAGATGCATGATATTGCCGCCGAGGTCCTGGCTGTCGACGCCGAAAATATCCAGCGCCTGCTCCAGGTAGCGCGGCAGCGCCTTGTCGTCGTCGAGTTCGCGGATCGCCTCGATCACCTTGGCAGCGCGGGCGGGGCGGCAGGCATTGTGCTCGAGAAGGCGATTGCGGCCGGCCTCGCGCTCCTTGAGCTTGGTGTCGAAGAGGGCGCGGGTCTCGGTGATCAGTTCCTCGAGGCTTTCCTCGTCGAGCAGCGCCTCGGCCAGCTCGTCGCCGAAGGCATCGAACAGCTCGCTGCCGACCCCATGGGGCGCGCTGAAGGCGTCCATCCCTTCCCGATACCAGCGCAACAGGCGGGCGCCGGGGCTCTGTTCGAACACCGGCACATGCAGTTGGATGGCGTGCTGCTGGCCGATGCGGTCCAGGCGACCGATGCGCTGCTCGAGCTGGTCCGGGTGCTGGGGCAGGTCGAACATCACCAGGTGGCGGCAGAACTGGAAGTTGCGGCCCTCGGAGCCGATCTCCGAGCACACCAGCACCTGGCAGCCGTCTTCGTCATCGGCGAAGGCGGCGGCGGCGCGGTCGCGCTCGACCAGCGTCAGGCCCTCGTGGAACACCGGCGCATGCACGCCGCCCAGCACCCGCAGGCCCTCGGCGAGCTCGAGGGCGGTGTCGCGGTCGTGGGCGATGACCAGCATCTTGTCGTCGCCGACCTCGGTGAGTTGCTCGAGCAGCCAGGTCACACGGGGGTCGAACTGCCACCAGGGTTCGGCGTTGAGCGGGTCCTCGCCGAGCGCCCGGTACATGGCGTCCGGATAGATCAGCACGTCCGGATGATCCAACCCGGTCTCGATCAGCAGCTCGTCGAGGTAGTCCTCGTCGCGCTCGATCCGGCGCAGCACGCGGCGATAGGCCGAGGGCAGGGCGAGTTCGCTGACGTGCAGCTCCCGGGAGGGGAAGCCGCCGACATGACGGCGGCTGTTGCGGAACATCACCCGGCCGGTGCCGTGACGGTCGAGCAGCTGCTCGGTGAGCTGGCGCCGGGCCGCCTCGCGCTGGGCGTCATCGCTTTCCGGCTCGGCCAGGGTATCGAGGAGGGCCTGGCTGTCGGCGTCGTCGATCACCGCATCGATCCGCGCCCGGGCGGCGGCGCTCTCGGCCGTGGTGGCGGCGGGAAGGGCATCCAGGGCATCAATGGCCTCGGCCACCTGCACGTAGCCGGCCTCCTCGGCCTTGAAGCGTTCGAGGTCCTGATAGCGGTCCGGGTCGAGCAGGCGCAGCCGCGCGAAGTGGCTCTCGAGGCCCATCTGCTCGGGGGTGGCGGTGAGCAGCAGCACGCCGTCGATGGCGGTCGACAGGCGCTCGACGCAGCTATAGCCGGGGCCCTGTTCGTCCGGGGTCCAGTCCAGGTGATGGGCCTCGTCGACGATCAGCATGTCCCAGTCGCAGGCCTCGGCCTGGGCCTGGCGGTGCGGGTTATTGAACAGCCACTGCTGGCTCGCCAGCACCAGTTGGCCGGTCTCGAAGGGGTTGCCGTCGCTATGGGCCTGGCTCTGGTGCTCGTCGAGCAGGGTGACCTTGAGAGCGAAGCGACGCAGCAGTTCGACCAGCCACTGGTGAGTGAGGCTGTCCGGCACCAGGATCAGCGCCCGCTCGGCGCGGCCGGTGAGCAGCAGCCGATGCAGGATCAGGCCGGCTTCGATGGTCTTGCCAAGGCCCACTTCGTCGGCCAGCAGCACGCGGGGCGCATGGCGGCCGGTGATTTCGTCGGCGATATAGAGCTGGTGGTCGATCAGGTCGACCTTGGGGCCGGCGAGACCCAGCGCCGGGTTCTGCTCGATGCGGTTGTGGTGGTGCAGGGTGCGAAAGCGCAGGTTGAACCAGTCGTTGCGGTCGACCTGGCCGGTCAGCAGACGGTCGCGGGCCTGGTCGAACTGCATGGTGTCGGCCAGTTGGGCTTCGGGAAGCTCGCGCAGTTGGCCTTGGTCGTCCTCGCCGATATAGACGATCAGACCGCGTTCTTCCTTGCTGTCGTCGACCAGCATCTGCCAGCCCTCGGCGGACTGGATGCGGTCGCCGCTACCGAAGGCCACCCGGGTCAGGGGGGCCTGGCGCACGCTGTAGGTGCGTGTTTCCTCGCTGGCGGCAAACAGCACGGTGACGGTACGGAAATCGCAGTTCAGGACGGTGCCCAGACCCAGCTCGGCTTCGCCGTCGCTGATCCAGCGCTGGCCGGGAGAAAATTCGCTCATGCTGCCTCGGATACTGAAAGGGTCGATGCGCACGTAGCCGGCACAAAGCGGCCGACGACGACAGGGCGCGGTATCTTACAGCAAAGCGAGGCGCGGCTTAAGTAGGCAAGGCGTCAGCCGGGAAAGCGAGGGCCGCATGCCATTGACGTCATGCGGCCCTGGGGGTGAACGAGTGGCTAGAATACGCGTTCAGCGCCTCGTCCAGGCCTCGAGCTGGGCGCGGGTAAGCTCGCCGACATGGCGCTCGACCAGCCGGCCGTCGGCATCGAAGTAGAGGCTGGTGGGCAGTCCCGGTGACTCGACGATAACGCCCAGGCGCTGCTGCGGGTCGAGCAGTGTCTGGTCGAAGCGTAAGTCGTTATCGTCCAGGTAGCGCACCACCTGCAGCAGCTCTTCCCCTTGGTTGGCGGCGACCACGGTGATGTCGTCGCGACTGGCTACTGCGGCGAGCAGCGGCATTTCGCGCAGACAGGGCGGGCACCAGGTGGCCCATAGGTTGATCAACACCGGCTGGCCCTCAAGCGACGCCAGCTCGATAGGCTCGCCGTCGAGGTTCTCGAGCGTCAGTTCGGGCAGGTTTTGCAGGGTGGCGCTCGATCCTAGTGGATTCCAGCTGACCAGCGCTAGCCACAGCGCCGAGCAGCCAAGCAGCAGCGCCAGGCCGCCCAACATGCGCCCCATATGGGCACGCAGCGTCCAGGCCGTCCAGGCGCTGGCAGCGGCGAGTCCCGCCAGGCCCAGGTAGCCGGGCTGCCAGAACTTGAGGGCGTCCAGCGGCGCGGCGGCGAAGCTGTCGAGGTGGGTGAGCACATGGCCCAGGCGCGCCGCGACCAGCCAACTGAGCAGCAGGCCATTGAACCAACGGGCATGGGCGCGTCGCGGCAGGCCAAGCAGCACCAGGCTGAGGACCAGCAGGACAAGCGCCGCCGCCAGGGCATAGAGACGCGGTAGCGAGATCAACAGCGGGCCGATGGCCAGGGCATCCATGTCGTCGGGCTCCGGTAAGTAGCGAATAAATATAAGTGGCTAGAAAAGGGCGAGCGGGCGGCAGGCGTACCGGCGCCGCATGGCAAAGAGTCGCGCTTAGCCTACTGTCTCGCCCGATGGCTGTCACGGCTGACTGTCACGGATGCCTGTCATAAAGAGAGAGCAGCACGACTTGGCGCGCAAAGGAGCGCAGGCGCTTGGCGACAGGGCAATAATGGGACAGGATAGCCGCATCCCTCTGCCGGAGCCGGTCCCATGCGCCACCTCGTTCCCTTGATCCTGATCTGCCTGCTTGGCCTGAGCGGCTGTTCCACGCTCTCCTATTCGGTGAGCGAGGACACCCTGCAGCAGGAACTGACGGCGGCTGTGGAAGGCTTCGACCGAGCCCAGCTCAAGGCCGGCTCGCCGCTGTCGCTGAGTCTCGAGTCCACCGAGCTCGCCGTCGGTCCGGACGGTCGCGACGTGGTGCGTATCGCGGTAGCCGGCCGCGTCGCCGTCAACGCCTTCGCGTCCAACCTGCCCGCCGATGTGTCGTTGAGTCTCGAGGGCATGCCCTATTACGACAACGACGAGGGAGCGATCTACCTGCGGCGCCTGACGCTGCTCGACAGCCGCATCGATGCGCCCTGGCTACCCGTGGATGTCGCGCCGGTCACCGACATGGTGGTGCGCCTGGTCGCCCAGACCCTGGAGAGCGTGCCGGTATATCGCCTGGATCCGGACGCCATGGGCTGGGGTTGGAAGGAACGCCTGGCCTCCCGAGCCGTTACCCTGGATATCGAGCCCGGCAGGCTGGTGCTGAAGCCGGGGCTCTAGACGACCCGGCCCCTTTGCATTGGGTATCATGAGGCGCTAGGCGAGGGTGGCGCCTCAGTCTGGCACTTTCTTTATCCGAGATTTTTTATCCACACCCCCTCGCCTGCTCAAACGATCCACACTCAGATGATTCACACCGGGAGCTCTCATGGCCAAGCCTGCCTTCGACATCCTGCGCGCGCTGGCAATTGCCAGTCAGGCCGTTGGCCTGATCGCCATCATTACGCTTGAAACCGTGATGGGCGACGCCGCTCGGCCCTGGCAGGGGCTGACGCTCGGGCTGATGATCGCCTCAGCGCTGGTGCTGGCGGTAGCGCGGACCTATCGGCGCAATCGTCAGCGCAGGCAGGCAGATCGCGGCTAAGGGCGCATTCACCATGGCGCTCAGGCGCCCGCGGCGGTGGGCCGAATGCTCATCGGCGCACAGCGCCGTGGGTCGATGGTGACCACCTGCAGATGATGCCCCTCGGGCAGGGGGTAGCTCAGCACTCGCCAGGCGCAGCCCGGGGAACTGCTGCCCTGGCTCTGGTAAAGGCGGGCGCCGCGAGCGGTCAGGCGTTTACATAGCGCGGCAAAGCCGGTGTCGGGCACTTCGAGGGTCATGCGGCGTGGCGGTGAGGGCGTTGCGCTCTTCACCAGCATCAGTACCTGGGTATGCCCTCGGGCGTCGCTGCCCAGCTCGAAAACTGCTCCCGTGGGGGTAGCGATCAACAGCGGCAGCAGCTCGCCGAAGACCTGGGTCAGCGCATCGAGGTCACGAACCCTGAGGGTTGCCTTGTCCAGAGAAAGGCGTTGCATCTTGGCCTCCTGATCAGCGTGTCTATGCCGTGAGTGTTGTGCACGTCGAGGCGCGGTGCCGCTGAATTGTCGCTATGCGTGTGAGTGGCTGGGCCTATCGAGCGGCAGGGCAGACGCAAAAAAAGGGGCGGTGGCTCATGGCCACCGCCCCTTTTTATATCGCCTTATCTGGACTTATCTCATCGCTAGATCAGGCACGAAGGATCTCGCTACCGTGCTTCGCGGTCAGTCCCAGTCGGGCGCGAAGTCGGGGTTGGCGATGCGCTCGCCTCGATCGAGCGTAGCGACCTCTGCAAGCTCGTCGTCATTCAGGGTGATCTTCAGCGCCTCGATGTTGCTCTTGAGGTGATCGGCCTTGGTAGACGACGGGAAGGTCACGATATCCAGCGCCTGAAGCCAGGCCAGCGTGACCTGTGCCGGGGTGGCATCGTGGTCGGCGGCGATGCGCTTGAGGGTGTCGTCTTCCATCACCTTGCCCACGGCCAGCGGCATGAAGGCAGTGACCGCGATGTCGTGGCGCTTGCAATGTTCCACCAGTGCGCGGTTCTGCAGGAAGGGATGGACCTCGATCTGGTTGGTCAGCAGTACGCCTTCGCCGAGGATATCCACGGCCTGGTCGATCTGCGCCAAGGTGAAGTTGGACACACCGATATGACGGGTCTTGCCGGCCTTCTGTACCTCACGCAGTGCGGTGAGGTAATCGCGCATCGGCACCTCATCGTTCGGCGACGGCCAGTGAATCAGCAGCAGGTCGACGTAATCGGTGCCGAGCTTGTCCAGGCTCTCGTCGACGCTCTTCTTGAGATCATCGGGCTCGAGAGTGTCGTGCCAGACCTTGGTGGTCAGGAAAATCTCGTCACGCGGCACCGAACTCTCGGCGATCGCCTGGCCGACCTCAGCCTCGTTGCCATACATCTGGGCCGTATCGATATGGCGATAGCCCAGGTCAAGAGCGTTGTTGACGGCGCTCTTGAGGGTATCGCCCTTAAGACGGAAGGTGCCGAGCCCGGGATTGGGAATGGCGGTGTGCTGAGTCATGCAACCTCCGTAACAATGGGCAAGATTCGTGCCTGACGAGTCGCTCTCGCTAGGCATCGGTAGCTGACTAATAAACCTTGGGATCATCCCGCCGGATTCAAGGGCGGGATGAGAAGCGTCGATGACGGCTCCTGGCGACTCAGAGGCCGAGTGCCTCGAGCAGTACCTTGGCCACCGGCTCGGAAGAGGGCGGGTTCTGGCCGGTGATCAGGCGGCCATCCTGGCGAGTGTAGGGCGTGAAGTCGTCGGCCTTGGAGTAAACGCCGCCACAGCCGATCAACGCATCTTCGACCAGTTCGGGCACGATCTCGGTCAGGCCCACGGCGTCTTCCTCGCCGTTGGTGAACCCGGTGACCTCGCGGCCCTTGACCAGCGGCTCACCTGACTCATCGCGTGCATTGAGCAGCACGATGGGCGCATGGCAGACCGCCGCCACCGGCTTATGCTGAGCCCAGAAGGTTTCGATCAGGCGGATAGAATCGGGATTGTCGACCAGGTCCCACAGCGGGCCGTGACCGCCCGGATAGAAGATGGCGTCGAAGTCGTCGGCCTTGATCTCTGACAGGCGCTGGGTGTTGGCCAGCTTGGCGTTGGCCGCATCGTCCTGCTTGAAACGACGGGTGGCATCGGTCTGGCTATCTTCTGCGTCACTGGCGGGGTCCAGCGGCGGTTGGCCGCCCTGGGGGGATGCCAGAGTTATCTCAGCGCCGGCATCCAGGCAGGCATAGTAGGGCGCCGCCAGCTCTTCGAGCCAGAAGCCGGTCTTCTTGCCGGTATTGCCGAGACGGTCGTGAGAGGTCAGTACCATCAGAATGCGTTTGCTCATGGAAGCTCCTGGTGATGGTTTGAAAGATGATTTGGAAAAAGGTCACAGCTGATGCCTCGCCGCCCTCGGCAGCGAGTTAATGATAGCCACTCTAGAGACCGTCGCCGTATTCGGGAACTGATGAATACTGATACAAGATATGCGCTATGTGCATATGCTGAGCGGGAACTCGATCTGGATCACGGATAGCGCGCCTGCTCGCGAGATGCTCTCGGCGGTGTGCCTGGTTTAACGGCCGGAGCCAGTGCGGCTTCGGTAAGCCTTGGCAAGCCAGAGCGCCAGCAGGGTCAAGGCCAGGCCGGCAAGCATCAGCGCCCAAAGGACCAGCAGCGGCGTCTCGAGTTCGCCCAGCGGCCCATCCCGGTAGCTGCCGTGCCACATTGCTCCCTGCACCAGCCAGAAGCCGAGGGCCCCGATCAGCGACTGGTGGAGGTGGCGTATCAGCAAAAATCCCCAGGCCAGGCTCCAGCCAATGGTTGCCACCAGTGGCCCGGCTGCCAGCCAGCCCAGGCCTTGTGCTTGCCAGGTGAGACCAGCGCCCAGCGATATCCCGGCTAGCAGCGCCGCGATCGCCAGTGAGATCAGACACTCCCTGAGCCAGGCCGGCTGAGCTGTAGCGGTTGCGGGAGTCGCTGTCGAGGCCGCCGCGGCTATCGAGGAAGCATGGGTGGTCGAGGAGGCGTTGGTTGTCGAAAGAGCGAAGGGCCGTCGAGCCATGGATCACCTGCCAATGAATGGATTCTAGGGATACTCCTACAGGGCCCCCGTGAGTATGGCAACGTTAGGGTCGTCATGGATCCTCAGACGCAAGAGCATGGATGGCTGTCGGATCTCCATGGGTGAGATACACTCGAAGTGCGTCACCCCGTTATGGGGGTGGTCGGCAAGAACGGCAAAAAGCTCGTTGGCAAGACAACAATTTCCTTGAAAGGAGCCGAGATGCAGCCGCTTAGCTATTACTACGTCAATGTACTGGAAGCGATGGAGAAACCCTGCGACGTTCCCGCTGCGGAGCGCCAGGAAGGCTTCGACCTGCTCTATCAGCAGGGTGGGCGAGTGGAAATCGACCTCATGCAGCAGGCTGAAAAGGCCCTGGCACAGGGGACACCCTTCCACTGGCACGAGGCAATCGACGCCGAGCAGCAAGCCAAGCTGCGCCGCGCGCTCGAGGACCAGGACCCGGCCAAGATTCACAAGCTGCTCCACCGCAACGGCTATGCCAGCGTCCTCTATCACCATGCCCGCACCCATTTTTCCCCGGTACCAGGTGCCGCCTGATGGCCGGCGTCTTCGATGACGGGCGCTAACTGGGCGTCGCATCGAACCTAACAAAGCGAACCAAAAAAGAGACCGCCTCGGCGGTCTCTTTTGGTAGGCGGCCAGCCGGCCGCCTTGCTTATGCACAGGCCTGGATTAGGGGCCCGGTCTGGTCTCAGGCTGGCCCGACGATGTGCTTGACCTCGAGATAGCCGGCCAGCCCCCAAGGGCCCAATTCGCGGCCAATGCCGCTGATGCCGAAGCCGCCCCAGCCCGTTTCGGGCAACACCAACTGCTCGGTATTGAACCAGATGCTGCCGGCCTTGAGGGCACGGCCGACGCGCTTGGCGCGCTCGGCGTCGCCGCTGATCACGGTGGCGGCAAGGCCAAACGCCGAGTCGTTGGCCAGTGCAATCGCCTCTTCTTCGCTTGCCACGCTTCTTGCGCACAACACCGGGCCGAAGATTTCCTCGCACCATAGGCGGCTGTGGGTAGGCACGTCGCGATACAGCACCGGGGCGACGAAGAAGCCCTGATCCGGCAGGCGGCGATGGCGGGCGTCGCGGACGGCCTCAAGCCCTTCGCGTTCGGCCAGCGCCAGGTAGGAACGCACGGCATCGCGCTGGCGCTCGCTGGTCATTGGGCCCATGTCGGTGCCCTCATCCAGCGGGTCGCCCAGCGTCAGCGCATCGATACGTTCGCCGAGGGCGGCATACAGCGACTCGGTGATCGCCTCATGGACGATCAGGCGCGAGGTGGCCGAGCAGATCTGGCCGCTGTTGAAGAAGATGCCTGCCATCACCCAATCGGCGGCCTGCTCGACGTCGGCATCGTCGAGCACCAGGATCGGCGACTTGCCGCCAAGCTCCAGGGATACGCCGCGCACGCCTCGGGCGGCGGCCTGCATGATCTTCTCGCCGACCGCGTTGCTGCCGGTGAAGGAGAGCTTGTCGATGCCGGGATGCTGGCTCAGGGGCGCGCCGATGCCGTCACCGTCACCGTTGAGCAGATTGAGCACGCCGGGTGGCAGGCCGATCTCGAGGGCGATATCGGCCAGCGCCAGTTCGGGCAGCGGGGTGACTTCCGACGGCTTGAAGACCGCGGTACAGCCGGCGGCCAGTGCCGGGGCGAGCTTCCAGGCGCTGGTCACCAGCGGGAAGTTCCAGGGCGCGATCAGGCCGACCACGCCGGCGGGATCTTCATAGCAGCGGGCCTCGACGCCGTCCATGGCCTGCTCCACCAGGCGCCCCTGCCGGGCCTCCAGGGCACGGGCCTGACCGGCATAGTAGCGGTAGCAGGCGATGGCATCGTCCAGGTCGATGCCGGCTTCCATCAGCGCCTTGCCGTTATTGGTGGAAGAGAGCCGGATCAGCGTCTCGCGGCGTGCGCTCAGGGCCTCGGCGAAGGCGTCCAGATAGTCGCCGCGGGCATTGCCGCCAAGGGCTTCCCAGGCCGGCTGCGCCTGACGGGCCGCGGTAACGGCGGCCTCGACATCGGCCGGGTCGCCGGCGGTGACCTCGGCGATCACCGTTTCCCGGAACGGATCCATGACGGCCAGCCGGCGCTGGCCCTGGCTGGCCACCCAGTGATTATTGATGAACTGCTGGTCGAGCTGTTGCATGACGCGCTCCGTCATAAGTCGAGAGAGGTAAGTCGCGAGAGATAGGTCGAGAGGTCATTGATCGTGATGGGCAAGCCAGTCGTCGATCATGGCGTTCAGCCGCTCGCCCGAAAAACTCGGGAAGTGGCCGCCGTGAACGGTGCGGGCCGGCAGGGCGCGCAGGCGACGCATGCTGGCGGCATAGTCAGCGAGATTGCTGTGCCAGGCGTCCTCGATCAGCGGGCCGTCATAGACCAGGTCACCGGAGATCAGGGTAGCGGTGGCGGCTTCCCAAAGGGCTATGCCGCCGGGCGAATGGCCCGGCGTGTGAATGACCTCGAAGCGTCGGTCGCCCAGGTCGATCACGTCGCCATCTTCGAGGTGGGCGATCTTGGGCGGTACGGGGATGCGATAGCCGCTGTGGGCATAGGGCGCCGGGGGTAGGGCATCGAACATCTCGTCATTCAGAAAGGCATCGGCCAGAGTGCGGACATTGTCCGGCGCGGCGAGGATGTCGGCTTCGGCGGCATGCACGTGGCAGCAGTCGAACTCGCAGGCCGCACCGATATGGTCGAAGTGGGTGTGGCTGGCCACGCCGACCAGGTCGCGTTCGGCAAGCAGCGCGACATGGCGGCGCAGGGGCACGGCGCCCAGGCCGAAGTCCACCAGCAGGTCGCGATCGCGCCCTCGCACATGCCAGATATTGCAGCGGAAGAATGGCTTGATCCACGGCTCGTCGATCAGGGTGATGCCATCGCTCAGATGCTGGGTACGATACCACTGATCCGGCGCGATGCGCTCGAGGCGCGAGGTGGTTGAACTCATGTCTCGACCTTCTGCTGGCGCTTGGTCAGCTTGCTGGTGACGAAGTAGAGCGCCCCGGTCAGCACGAACACCGGCAGCGATGCGCCGAAGCTCAGCGGTGAGACCCAGTTCCAGTAGTAGGCGAGAACTGCACCGACCACGTAACAGCCGAGCGCCTGCGGATTGATCGCCGGCAGGGTCGCAGCGCCAGTGATCAGGTGCTGGGGCGTGTAGCGATCGCGGTCGACCAGGAAGTAGTCGACGATCATCAGCGAAAAGGCCGGGATGAAGACGCTGCCGATGATCAACAGGAAGGTCTGGAACTGGTCGAGGATGCCCGGGATCAGCGAGCCCAGCACCGAGATGATGCCGATGATCAGGGCCGGCTTCCAGAAGGGGGTCTGGGTGCGCACGCTCATGTACGACAGGGTCGCGCTGTAGACGCACATCACGTTGGTGGTCAGCACCGAGAAGAAGATCACCAGGGCGGCGGGCAGACCGAAGCCGAAGCTGCTCAGCAGCTGGGTCGGGTCATAGGTCTGCGGGAAGCCGATCGAGACCGACAGGGCCGATACCGTGGCACCGAGGCCCATGGCGATCAGTGTGGCCGTGACATAGCCGGCCCAGGTGCCGATGACCGCGGCCTTGGGCGAGCGGCAGTGGCGATTGTAGTCGGCGGCCAGCGGAATCCAGGAAAAGGCGGTGGCGATGATGATGTCGAAGGCCACGCCGGCACCGAGGGCGCCCGTCGCTTCCATGTCGGTGATCGAGGGCAGGTCGTAGTTGCGGGCCAACGCGAACACCACCACCCCGGACAGCAGCAGCATCAGCACCGCGGCAAGCTTTTCGGCCTTCTCGATGCCCAGGTGACCGCGCAGGGTGATCATTACCACCAGTGCCTCGCAGAGCACCGTGAACAGCGCGACGTTGGAATAGCCGGTCAGGCTCGAGACGGCATAGTCGAGGCTCATGCCGGCCAGCAGCGCCTGGATCCAGCTCCAGGCGATCAACGCGAACAGGTTGACCCAGGCCGGGAACATCGCCCCCAGTCGCCCGAAGGTGCCGCGGGCCAGCACCATGGTGGTCATGCCGGTCTGCTGGCCCATCAGGCCGATCAGCACCAGCGGTATGATGCCGACCGCAGAACCGATCAGCACCAGCAGCATGGCATGCAGGAAGCTCAGATCAGGCACCAGCAGCATGCCGGTCAGGATGGTGGTAACCACCACATTGGCACCCAGCCACAGAGCGAAGGTGCCAGGCATGCCCAGGCTGCGTTCGACGTTATCGGCGGACAGGGTGTCCTGACCGAAGGGAGACGAGGATTGGCTCATTGTTGTTGTCCTTATTAAGAGTTGGGATGAAGCGGGATCTGTTGATGCCATGCAGCCTTACAGACCGAGACCCTCAGCCGGCGGGCCAGCGATGGGCATCTATCTCGATCAGCAGCGGTCCTTGTTCGGGGCGCTGTGCCAGGGCCTTGGCGAGGCTTGCAGGATCCTCGGCCCGGGTGGATAGGCAGCCAAAGCCGCTTGCCAGGGTCTGGAACTCAGGGGCATGCAGGTTGACGCCGATCGGGGTGACGCCGTTGGCGGCCATATAGCGACGAATCTCCTCGTAGCCTCCGTTGTGCCACAGCAGAATCACCACCGGCAGGCGTTCCTCCACGGCGGTGGCCATTTCTGAGAGGGTGAACATCACGCCGCCATCGCCGACCATCGCCACCACCGGCAGGTCCGGGCGGGCCAGCTTGGCGCCGAGAGCCGCGGGCAGGCCGTAGCCCAGCGTGCCGTAGCCGGTCGAGGCGTTGAAGAAGCGCCGTGGCTCGGACTTGGCGACCAAATGATTGGCGGCGTAGACCGGCGCGCAGGAGTCGCCGACGAGGATCGCGTCGGGCATCACCTCGTTCAGGGTGTCGAACAAGGGCACGAAGGGCGCGAACGCCGGGTCCTGGGGCAGCGCCAGGGCCTCCATGGCCGCGGCGGTGCGCTGGTGACCCTGACGCGACAGGGCCGTCGGGAAGTGGGCCAGCATAGCGCTAAGGGTGGCGCCGGCATCGGCGATCAGGCCAAGCGAAAGCGACTGGTTGCGCACCAGTTGTTCGGGGTCGAGATCGACACGGATCAGCCGGCCCGTCAGCAGGAAGCCATCGTCGAACACCACGTCGTAGTCGGTCTCGCCCAGTTCGGTACCGATGGCGAGAATCACATCGGCGTCATGGGCCAGCTCACGCACAGCGGGCAGGGCGGCGTTGGCCCCCAGGTCAAGCGGATGTCGCGGCGAGAGCTGGTCGCCGTTTCCCAGCAGCCCCTTGGCGTTGATGGTGGTGACGGTGGGGGCGTCCAGGCGTTCGACCAGCGCGCGGGCCGCCTCGGGTGCCGCGACGCAGCCACCGCCCAGCAGCACCAGCGGACGCTTGGCTTCATGCAGCCAGGCCGCGGCGGTGGCGACCCCAGCGGGGTCCGGTGCCGGGCGATGAATGGTCGGAGCGCTCCACTGGGTGGGCGTCGGCACTTGGGTATCGAACAGATCGATGGGAATCTCGATATGCACAGGCCCCGGGCGCATGCCGTCGAAGACCGCGAAAGCCCGGGCCAGCACCTCCGGCAGGGCCGCTGGGTCAAGCAGGGTATGGCTGAAGCGGGCGACGCCGGCCAGCAACTGCTGCTGGCTCGGCAACTCGTGCAGCCGCCCCTGGCCGCGACCCAGGGTGTCGCGGCGATTGACACTTGAGATCACTAGCATCGGCACCGAGTCCGCCAGTGCCTGGCCCATCGCTGTGGCGATGTTGGTCATGCCGGGGCCGGTGATGATGAAGCAGACCCCTGGCTTGCCGGTGGCACGCGCATAGCCATCGGCCATGAAGCCGGCGCCCTGTTCGTGGCGCGGCGTGACGTGGCGCAGGCCGCTGTCGGCGAGGCCTCGGTAGAGCTCGACGGTATGCACGCCGGGAATGCCGAAGACGGTATCGGCGCCGTATCGGTCGCGCAGTAGGGCGATGAGCAGCTCGGCACAGGTCATCGTGGCACTCCTCAAAAGACGAAGACGTGGGCGATCAAGGCAATGATCGGCAGGGTGATGGCGGTGCGCAGCAGGAAGATGACCACCAGCTCCCAGAGCTTCAGCGGGATCTTCGACTTGAGCAGCAGGGCGCCGATTTCCGACATGTAGATCAGCTGGGTCAGCGACAGGCAGGCGATCACGAAGCGAGTCAGTTCGCTGTCGATGTCCTTGGCCAGCACCGCCGGCAGGAACATATCGGCGAAGCCCACCAGCGTCGCCGGCGCGGCGGCCGCAGCCTCGGGAATCTGCAGCCACTCGAGCACCGGCACCATCGGGTAGGAAAGCCAGGTGAACAGCGGCGTGAATTCGGCGAGCACCAGCGCCACGGTGCCGATGGCGATCACCAGCGGCAGCAAGCCGAGGAAGATGTCGGCGACGTTGAAGAGCGCGACACGGACCAGCGCGCGAGGACCGGGCGCCGTTTCGGCGCGGGCCACGGCAATGCTCAGGCTGTAACGCAGAAGGCCCATGCCACCGGTGGTTTCCTCGGCGATCTGGCAGCCGACCGGCTCATGGTAGGTATTCGCCTTGCGTGACAGCGGCGGCAGGCGCGGGACGATGATCGCCGCGATAAGCCCCGATACCACCACGGTCAGATAGAAGGGCACGAACAGGTGGTTGATGCCGATGAAGCTGGTCACCAGCAGCGCGAAGGCGATCGACACGATCGAGAAGTTGGTGGCGATGGCCGCCGCTTCGCGCCGATTGTAGTAGCCCTGCTCGTATTGCTGGGTGGTGATCAGCACCCCGACGGTGCCCGAGCCCATCCAAGACGCGGTGGCGTCGATGGCGCTGCGGCCGGGCAGGCCGAAGATTATCCGAAACGGCTTGCGCACCAGGCTGCCGATGAACTCCATGAAGCCGAAGTCGACCAGCAGCGGCAGCAGAATGGCCGCAAAGAAGAAGAACGTCAGCAGTACCGGCGCCAGGTCGTTGAGCATCACTCCACCGGTGTAGGAGGCGGTGATAAATGTCGGCCCAACCTGGAAGTAGGTCATCAGCGCGAACAGCGCGCCGAGGCCGCGCATGGCGAACCACAGCGGCGCCACATCGAAGAGCTCCTTGCTGATGCCCTGCTGGCCCCAAGCGGGCTTGCCGAACTTGACCACGGCGGTGAGTACAACCGACAGGCAGAGCACGAACACCGCGATGGCCGGCAGGGTGTCGCCTAGTGCCGCTTTCAGGCCGTCGGCCATCAGGCCCATGCCGATATTGATGGTGTCGTTGACCGAAAACGGCACCAGAAACAGGCCGACCCCAAGCAGCGAGGGGATCAGAAACTTCAGCAGCCCTCGGCGGTTTACCGGTTCGGGGTGGGTGGCAATCTCGTCGGTCGTGTCTAGTGATGAAGACATGAGGTATTCCCTATTGGAGTTGTAATGGGCTTAGGGTGTGTGATGCGTGATTCAGGCCTGATGGCCAGCGGCGTCGCTGGCCGAGTCAGTCGTGGAGTGCCTTGACGCGTGAGCCGTCAGTCGCGATGCATGACGCCGGGCAGCACGCAGAGCATTTCGTAGAGCAGGGTGGCGCCCATCAGCGCGGTGTTGCCGCTGGTGTCGTAGGGCGGTGCGACTTCCATCAGGTCGCCACCGACCACATTGAGGCCGCGGGCGCCGCGCACGATCTCCATGCCCTGGGGCATGGTCAGACCGCCCGCTTCCACGGTGCCGGTGCCCGGTGCGAAGGCTGGGTCGAGGCCGTCGATGTCGAAGGTGATGTACACCGGGCCGTCGCCCATCTGCTCGCGGACCTCGGCCATCAGCGGCTCGAGCGACTTGTGCCAGCACTGCTCGGCGGTGACCACGCGGAAGCCCTGGTCGCGGCACCAGTCGAAATCCTCGGCGGAATAGCCGGTGCCGCGCAGGCCGATCTGCACGACCCGGCGGCTGTCGAGCAGGCCTTCCTCCTGGGCGCGACGGATCGGCGTGCCGTGGGCGATGGGTTCACCGAACATGTGATCGTTGACATCGGCGTGGGCATCGATATGGATCAGTCCCACCGGGCCGTGTTTCTTGGCAATGGCGCGCAGCACCGGCAGCGTCACGGTGTGGTCGCCGCCCAGGGTGAGCGGCACGCAGCCGTGGGCGAGCACCTCATCGTAGAAGTCGCTGATGATGTCCATGCTCTTGGGCAGGTGGAAGGTGTTGATCGGCACGTCGCCGATATCGGCGACGTGCAGGCTGTCGAAGGGCGCCGCGCGAGTCGCCATGTTGTAGGGGCGCAGCATGCGGGATTCGTCGCGAATCTGACGCGGCCCCAAGCGGGCACCGGGGCGGTTCGAGGTGCCGATATCCAGCGGAATGCCGATGAAGGCGGCGTCGAGGCCGGCGGCGGTTTCCTGGGTCGGCAGCCGCATCATGGTGGCCGGGCCGCCGAAACGTGGCATGTCATTGCCGCCCAATGGCTGATTGAAGTCGCTCACGTTCTGCTCCTTGTTCTTGGTGTCGGTAGTCAAGGCCTCTCTCGTCAGGCGTCCTGGTCGGGAGCCCTTGTTGAGAGTCCTTTTTCGAAAGACCTTGCAAAGAGACCTGGTCCGTCGTGACGGTCAGGTATCCCTATATAGGGAGTAGTAGAGCAGGAAACGTGCCAACTTTTATTTTATTGAATTTCAAGGGGTTGGCTTATCCGTGATGCAATTGTGCATTGCCTGGCGGGCCGTATTGATACATTATTGAATCATTGATTCAACAATGTATCGCCGGAGGGCGCCTCATGAGCGAGCTGGACAGCGCCATTCTCAGAACCATCATCGATACTGCCCATGATCACTTCTTCGTGGTCGATGCCAGTGGCCAGGTGCGGGATGTAAGCCCCGGGGCCGCCGCCGTCTATGGCATGTCCTGCGAGGCGCTGCGCGGCAGCAATGTCCGTACCCTGGTCGAGCAGGGCGTGCTCAAGCCATCGGTGAGTCTCGAGGTGATTCGCACCGGCAAGCCGGCGCAACTGCTGCAGCATACCGGCACCGGCCGGCGGGTGGTTGCCCAGGCGCATCCGGTGTTCAGCGAGGGGCGGTTGGCCTGCGTGGTCAGCCGCTCGATGGATTTAACCGACCTGCAACTGCTGCAGGAGGAGTACGCTCTGCTGCAGCAGCGCTTCAGCGATCACCTCAAGCGCAGCGTCGGGGAGGGCGCGATAGCCGGCGAGCAGGACCCGGCACTGGCGGGCCTGGCGGGCGTGCTGGAAGTGCGCAGCAGCGTGATGCAGGAAATCGCCCTGTTGCTCAAGCGTGTCGCCCCTACCGATGCCAATGTGCTGATGCTGGGCGAGTCCGGCGTCGGCAAGACCGCCTTCGCCCGGCAGCTGCACCGCTGGAGCGCGCGGGGCGAGGGGCCCTTTATCGACGTCAACTGCGGCGCCATTCCCGAGAGCCTGTTCGAGTCGGAGATGTTCGGCTATCAGCCGGGGGCCTTCAGTGGCAGCAACCCCAAGGGCAAGGCGGGGCTCCTCGAGCAGGCGGCCGGCGGCACGCTGTTCCTCGATGAAATCGGCGAGTTGCCGCTCGCCATGCAGACCAAGCTGCTCAAGGTGATCCAGGACGGTAGCCTGATGCGGCTGGGTGACACCACGCCGCGGCGAGTCGATTTCCGGCTGGTGGTGGCCACCAACCAGAACCTGGCTGAGGCCGTGGAGGAAGGCCGTTTCCGGCTCGATCTCTACTACCGGCTGAACGTGATTCCCGTGACCCTGCCGCCGCTACGGGAGCGTCGCGAGGATATTCCCGGCTTGGTCGAGCGCCAGCTCAAGCAGCTCAACCGTCGCTATGGCGGCGACAAGATTCTCGACAGCGGCGTCTGGCAGGAACTGATGGGGCGCGACTGGCCTGGCAATGTACGTGAGCTGGAAAACTGGCTGGAGCGCGCCTGGCTATCCGCCGCGAGCCGCGTGATCGCCACGCCCGAGGGTGATGCCCTGGCGGCGGTAAACGACCTCTCTGTGAGTGAGGGGCCAGCGACTGCGTCCAGTGCAGGCGTCAGGCCTGCCGCCGCCGGTGCGCAAGCGAGCCGGCTGGCCGAGGGCGAGGGGCTCAAGGAGGCCATGGCGCGTATCGAGCGCGACATTCTGGCCTCGCTGTGCGGTGAGCTTGGCAGCAGCTATGCCATCGCCGAACGGCTGGGCATCAGCCAGCCAAGCGTGGTGCGCAAGATGCAGCGCCACGGGCTGCGTATCCGCTCGGCAACCGAGCGATAGACGCAAGATACTGATCGGCGGGAAGCGGGAAGCGGGAAGCGGGAAGCGGGAAGCGGGAAGCGGG
>CETM01013255.1_pt1 | contig 32410 bp, 30 predicted proteins | sample 361451 | NCBI WGS metagenome assembly CETM01 (sample SAMEA2622690, study PRJEB7988) | marine metagenome | isolation source: saline water (ENVO:00002010), including
ACCGTCCTGTTTGAGGTGGTATAAAGTAGCCTGTCCAGCGATAGGAATATTCATGGCCTTCATCTCCTTTATCAATTATCTTTACAACCGATTCTGCTCTAGCAGGATTTCTGTCTTCAAACCATCGATTATTATTACATGGCAAACAATTATCGTTAAAATATCCAGCATCGATTCCTGAAAACCATTCATTTAAGCCTTTCTTAAAATTAGATCCACCTTGATTTGCTTGATTTCCTTTATATGCTACTATTTCTACTCGGCCATGATCGCCATTTCCATTATCTCCACCTCGGCCATAATTACCATTTTCAATAATCGGTTTTCGATCATTAATATCACCTCGTAATGCTCGAGAATTATAATACGTAATATTGGTAACCGTATCTTTTCTGCCATTAGCATCTTCTGTTGAATTTGCTGAACCCCATTGATCACCGGATAAGGCTGATGATCCATTTCGTCCTACGAAACCAGATCCACCACCGCCAGGGCCATGGTTACCATTTGTACCGCCGCCACCGCCGCCGCCATAATAACCGCCGCCGCCGCCGCCACCTCCCCAACCATTACCTGTAATTGACCCTCGCCCACCTTGCCATTGATTTCCTACTCCTCCATCCTCTCCATTTCTAACACTACCAGTACCTTTGGCTCCTGCTCCAGTTTGTGTTGCAGCTCGACCTGCTTCATTACCCGAATTATAACCATCTGTTCCTTTTAAACCTCCTCCTACACCACCATATTTGTTTGAACCACCATAACCACCACCACCACCGCCTCCGGCTGTTAACACTTCGTTTGATCCTATAATAATCGCAGACCGTCCACCACCTTGACCGCCACTATTTCCTCCATCATTTCCTGATCCACCACCGCCTCCATACCCATCTCCTGTCTGTGTTCCTTTTTGCCCACCTTTACCCACGATTACGGTTATACTCGTTGTTCCTGAAGGAATCGTAATGATACTTTCTGTATACCCCCCAGGGCCTCCATATCCATAACCATTGTTTGCAGCATTTCCTCCACCAGCTCCCCATAACTTTACTTTTACATACCCTGTATTTGCTGGTAAATTATAGGTCTGATTACCACCTGTGTAATTAAAATTCTGAGAACCTAAATTTGTTAAACTTGACTCATTTAAGGCTAATAATGTTACCTGTAATCCACCTATCAAAAATAACGTCATTAACGTTATCAAAAAGGGTTTTTTGCTATTATTTTTTTGTATCTTAAATACACTTAAGAGCAACAAAGTTGCTCTTAAGTAATTCTTTCCAATTTTTTTTAGATCACTAAAGCGATCTAAGGATTTGGGTATTTTGGGTTTTCTATATTTTTTCATATCTAAAACCTCACACCCATTTGAACTCTATATATATCCGAAAAGTCATCAATATTTTTGTACGACACGTCTAAGTCAAAGGCTCCTAGATTAACTCCTACCCCTAAAGAGATATTAAATAAATCGGATAATTGATTACTCCCTAATCTAATATTTAATTTTTCATGCAGTTTAATTATCGAAGCATAAGACATCGCACTTTTATGTTCCAAATAAACATAATCTGTTAACACTATTAGTTTATTTTTTAACAACTCAGGCGAGTACTGAATTCCTATTCTTACTATTTTTCTTAAATTGGCTTGATCGTTTAAAAATTTAACTTTTCTTAGATTAATATTTGATAAACTCATTCCTACAGAAATGTTCTCTTTAAGTTTCTTTTGCACCCCAAAGTCCATGGCTATTGTTTTAGCTTTGTAAGATGCTAATACTTCTTCTACATACTTAGCCGAAATACCAACATTTGAATTTAAAATCTGCTTTGCATATGCTATTAATAACAAACTCGCTTTATTATCCACTGATGATGAATTTCCCGCTTTATCTGTCCAGGTTGTTTGCTGATAGGCTCCATACGTTAACAAGGTATAACTTATGGCAATATCACCATCAAAATAGGGTTGTATCATTTCAAATTGCTTGTACTCAACATCTTCAATATACTTAAATAACTGTGCTGAAATTTTTCGACTGGAATTCATAGTTAAACTTGCTGGATTAATAAATAATGCATTTGAATCATCCGAAGCGGTTACTGTATTTGATAATGAGGCTGTATAAGGGTTATTTATTAGCTCTAAAAACGACATGGCATACGTTCCTGTACTTGCAGAAATAGAGACCGTCCATAGACATAAAATCCAAACTAAAATGAAGATACGGTTTGTACTCATTTTTCTCTTGCCCCTTTTTTATTTACCCCACAATATAATATCTTCCCATTTTTTTACTAAAATAAACCTATTTTTGTGTTTATTTTTATTCTTTTCTATTTATTTTTTTATTTTATTTTTCTTACTAATTCGTTAATATGTTAATTAATGGTTTCAAAAATTCTTAATTTTATAAAAAATCAAAAAGGCAACTTGATTATTTTCTTCTTTATTTTTATATTTTCCACCTATTTTAATTATGTAAATTCAGTTCAAAATCAGATTATTCTTATCAAAAAAAAGCATGCTGACATTGAGCAATTACTTGATTTTCATAAAATGTTCATGAAACGATTTCTACAAGAAGCCTCATTTAAGGACACTTACTCACAACAGTCTTTGCAAGCATTGATTGATTCTATCAGTCAAAAATCGTCTAAAAAAGATTCTCTCGGCTATGCATCTACCTGGATAACCTTGTTTAACACCTATTTATCTAACAATAATTCCGAAACCATTACTGACTATTACGTTATTAAACAAAACTACCAAGCACTTCTGTCTGGTATCATTCGTTACAATGTTGAGGTTAATCGCTATCATGATTTAATCTCTCAACGACCCCTTAATTTAATTTATCTTAATAGCTCATTGGAAACATTTCGTGATATCAACAACCCTGTTTTAAATCTTACTGGCTTTGAGATTATTTATTAATGACAGCTCAAACACTTGGCTTTATTGGATTTGGAAACCTTGCCAAAACACTGTACCATGGCTTTAAAGATGACCTTTTCAAACACAATATTCGCTTATTAATTAATTCTCGAAGTAGCTCTGCGAACACTTCAGATTTACCTGATTATGTATCCAAAAATACTGTTTTAGCAGACTCCGATGTTATTGTTATCGCAGTTAAACCACAACAACTTAGTAGTATTATGCCTGAATTAACTGCCATTAATTGGACAAATAAATGTCTTGTTAGTCTATTAGCAGGTGTTTCTTTAACTACGTTTAAACAGACCTTACCTGGTTTAACTCATGCGTTTCGCGTTATGCCTAATACAGCAGCTCAGTTTAAACAATCAATGACTACCTATTCTTGCTTAGAAACTACTCATTCTGACTATGAAATGTTTATTACATCCTTATTTTCCTCTCTTGGTTCTATTGTAAAAATTGATGAATCTAACATGGATTTTTCAACGGCCTTATGTGGTAGTGGGCCCGCTTTTTTATTTCAACTTTTTCAAGATATGATTGAACTAGCTGAAGCTGAGGGGTTTTCTACTCAACAAGCACGGCTAATGATCAATCAAATTGTAACTGGGGTTGCTGATTCACTTAATAACCGATCCGAAGCTATCCCGACACTTATCAAAGAAATATGTTCCCCTAAAGGAACTACCGAAGCAGGATTAGACTCCTATCAAACCAACAAACTTTCTGACATATGGAAAACTGTCTTCCAAACTGCGAAAAATCGCTCTGAAGAACTATCCAAAAATTTTTAATCAGTATAAAATGACAACATATGGTTTATCTTTTATTATATAGAATTCTCGATTTTCTGTTTCAAGGCTTATATTTATGTCTTATTGTTCGTGTATTATTATCATGGATTCCTCATGATCGATATCACCCGCTCATCTCTTTTTTATACGATGTAACAGATCCTATCCTAAAACCGTTTCAAAATATTATCCCTAGCTGGAAACTAGGGATTGATTTATCTCCCATCTTAGCCTTTTTTGCTATTGGTATAGTACGAGACTTGATCTTTACATTACTATTTTAGCTATTTTCTGGAAAATTTATGTCTTTCATAGCCTCTGTCTTCTCCTTAGGCTTTATGATGTGTAAATAGTCTCAAATTTTTTCTATTTTCAAAATCCAATCTTAGCACCTTTCCCAATAACCACAACTCCTTTTTTTGACAAAAATTACCATTTTTTCTTATATTTATTGTTTAATTTTTATTTTTTTGTATTTTTTTTAAACAAAACTGAAATTTTCTCCAATCTCATTACGATAACTACATAAACAAATAATTAAGGGGCAAAAAAATGAAGCAATTATTATTTAACTTAATTTTACTTTCAATCATATTGGTTCAACCATACTTTATTCATGCCAACTCAACGTCTGCTAATATTTCGGGTAGCGTTACTTCTATTAATTCTCTTAAGGCTGTTTCTTATACAGCTTCTTCATCTCAACTAGAACATGTTATTACATACGAATTTTCAAATAACAATTCGAATGGCTATACTATCCATATTCGTGCTAATAAGCCTGGTTCTGATATCACTGTTACAACAGAGCATTCTAATGATGGATTTTGGGGATCTGATTCTATTTCCTTTGTCCAATCTGTCAATACAGAGTCTATCAAACAAGTATCTGCTGAGGTCCCTTTTGTTACGAAAGCTACTTACAAGGCTAGATTTACCGTTAAAATCACATCAGCAACACCTTTAACCACCACTGATATCTACCAACTTCTTTCTTTTAATGTCCAAAACCATTCTCATTCTTATGTTGCTTTAGCTCAGTAATCACAGTACCTTACGCAATACATGTATACTCGTTACAGAACTAGCTTTTATATCCCCATAAAATCCATCCATACTGAACGAAGATACTAAACGGTACCTTCCTAAGCAATTTTCTACATAGTTAATTTAACAACCCAAAAGAGACGTATTTATATTCCTTAAACCCTCCCTTGCTTGATTCGCTTTTTTTACATAAGCTAGCTTCTATATCTACTCACTTTGTAACCAACAACCAAACAATATTAAGTCTTAAAAGAAAATGATTTAATACCTTATCGTTAATGATTAAAAAAACTTTTTATACGGGTTGATGAATTGAAAAGGTAACAACGCCCCATATCATCAACTCTTGATCTGTTACCTCTAGCGGTACAAACTGACTGTTCTCTGAAATTAAATACACTTTATTCTTATGATATCGTAAACGCTTGACCGTAAAATCACCATCAATCATCGCTACAACAATACGGTTATGAGCTACCTCAATGGATCGATCAACCACTAAAATATCGCCTGAAAAGATTCCTGCTCCAATCATAGAATCACCCGACACCTTTACATAATATGTTGACAGCGGATTTTTAATTACATAGTCATTAATATTAAGTCTATTATCCATAAAATCATCAGCTGGTGATGGAAACCCAGCCTGAACTTTTGATACAAAAAAGGGTAACGCATCATTAGCTTTACCCACTATCTCTGCCGACTGAATTACCTGACAATACATCCACTCATAATACCACTTAAATAAGTGGCTGTCGATTATTACAGCTCTACCCCTATCACTGATCTAGCATTAGCTGATCTATTTTTTTTACAAAATACTCAACAACCTTATCATCAGGGTTTAACGCTAATAATTCCTTAAATCTAACGCTCGCTTCCTGATACTGCTTATCGATATACAGTTTCTGACAACGCTCATAAGCTGATAATAACGGCTTATTTACCGCTGGATCTAACAACTCATGTACCATCACCTCATCCTTCACTCCTTTTAACGACATAGGCTCCAAAGGCCTTGTTAAGACTTCATCTTCTATCTGATACTTTGTACTATCTGAAATTAATGAATACGTGTTAAATTCCTTGTTTAAAGCTTCTAACCTTGCACAAATATTTACGTCACTACCAATCGCTGTATAATTAAATCGTTCTGAAGAACCAATATTTCCAATAACAGCACGCCCTGAATGTAAACCAAATCGTGTTTTAAATTTTGACAAAACAGGATCTGACTGAACTCTTTCAGATTCCAATTCACGCTTTATTGCCATTACACACCTTACCGCCTGCAATGCATGCTCTTCTAACCTAATAGGAGCTCCCCAAAATACCATTAATGAATCCCCAATATACTTATCTATCGTCCCCCCATACGCCACTACTTTTTCTGATAACAACTCAAAATATCGTGATAAATATACCGATACATTTTCAGGATTTTCTCCATCAGAAAATGCTGTAAAACCTTCAATATCAGTAAACAAAATTGTAACGTTATACATCTCTCCACTAATTCCGGCACTCTGATTCGTATCTAATAAATGCTTTACAATTGTCTTTGGCACATACTGAACAAACGAATCAAAAGCAACCCCCAAAGCATTAACAGATTGTATCAACTCACTTACCTCATCTACAGGCGACATCAACCTTAATGAGGCTACCTTTTCTAACTGCTTAATCTTGTTTGCTTGATTTGAAATCTCTTTAATTGGCCTTGAAAATAACCTAGAAAATAAAAATATAATTAAACAGCCAATTATCAAAATTGCTGTCCCAAATTTTAAGCTCTGGTGACGCATCGTCAAAATCTCACTAATCAACTCTTTTTCTGGTATTGCTATGACATATTTCCAATTTTTAAAATAATCGCTTCCTACATCAGATTCTGTAAAATAATACATCTCATCTTTAAACTCTATCTGATCAAAATCTTTTTTTGTTGTAAACTTATGAAACAATTTAATCATCTCAAAACTTTCTTGCTTTTTTACATTACTTTCTTTACTGACAATATACTTTCCCTTTTCCTTGTCAATAATGGCTATAAAAGACTCATTAGAAATATCTACAGAACTTAAAAATGTTTGTAAATTTGTTAGCAATAAATCAATACCAACCACCGCGACTAGCTGTCCTTTTTGATTACGAATCGCTTTTGATAAGGTGACCCCTGGTTTTTTTGATTCAAAAAATGTATACACTTCTGTCTCAAACACCCCTTCTTGACTAATAGCTCCCCCATACCATGGCCTCTCTAAAGGATTATAGGAAACTCCTGTTTTATTTTCTGATTTTAGTAATGTTTTATCTGAATCAAATAATATTGTTTTAGTACTATTTTTTTTACTTTCTATTAATACCATTTTTAATGGGTCTGAATCAGTAGCCATTAAGAATGATTTATCGGGTAACGCAATGAACACATTATATAACTGCGGATACGTTTCAACATAATTTAACAAGACTTGTTGCAACCGTCTTGACTTTAACGTTAACTTTCCATCTACTCTTGCAAAGGTCTCTATCACATTAATAAAATTATTAGATGGCTCTACTAATAATTCAAACTCCTGCTTTACCTGATCAGCAATTGATCCATTTAATCGCTTTGCTAACTTTTCTATCGCATATTCTGACTTCATAAATGAGTATGTTACTAACGTTATCACGCCAACCGAAAATAATACCGAGAACAATATAGTTATACTAGAAAAGATTGATATTTTTTTATTTTTCATAATCCTTTTTATATACTGCTCCATTTCTGCTTTTTCTAAACATAATTTATCTAGCTATTCTTGCTTAATCTATTTTTTTTCTTAATATCCTTACTCTACTTTGATAACAGCCCATACTTACTTTATCAAAACCTCACAACACCTTATACCCACCACCCTATCTTTATTCTTTTATTTTTTTTATATTTATTGTATATTATTTTTTTATTTTTAGTTTTTTTATATATTTTTTGAAATTTATTACATCTTTATTACGATAACTAAATATAAAACATAAAAAAACATAAAATTAAAAAGGATTTATATATTATGCCATTAACAGGACCTAACTCATCTACTACCACCGCACCTCCTCATAAGCAGAGAAGGCTATCCCCCTTTGACCCTCCCTCTCCAGCCAGAAGACATGAATGTAGTAAACACCGCATCAATCAAAGAATGTTGACACCTAATCGCACAACGAGACACTCCGCACCAGACCCATCTTATTCAGATTCTTCATATTCTAAACAGCTCAGAAAACGAAACCATGAGAAGATGAGTCCAGATGAACAATTTTTTCAGCATCAAAACCGTCTCCAATGTCTCAAGAAACTTTATCCATCGATAGGTAGTGGAACGAATTCAGAAGTTTTTCTTTGTGGTAACAAAGTCCTAATATACCCTAAAAACCCTCTATCTACTGCAGATGGAAACCAAACCAAACGAAATCACATTGAAGGAGTACTCAATGTATCCCACCTCGCTGACATGCAAACAATGGACTATGCGGGTCAAGATGGCTTTGATTATCTTCTCGCAATACGTAATCATGGCTGCCCACACCCAGACGAAACAACGCCTAGTCAATCAGCTGAAACCATCAATAGTTTATCAAGACATTTTCGAGAAACTGTTTTTAATGACTTACTTCTCTCTTTAAGATCTCTACATCAACATGGCTATATTCATCGTGATGTCAAGTCTGAAAACTTAGCTTACAACCGCCTTACCCAAAAGGCTTCATTCATTGATTTAGGTGATATTTACAATACAGACCCATGCAAGTTGACTGGAACACCTTCAACAGCCCACCCTATTCACCATGCATACTTATTTTCAAATATAATTGATCAAGAGCTTCGTGATTTAATTGGTATACTTAGTGAATATGAGGATAAAATTAAAACTATAACAAATAAGCGTCTACATGATGAGAATACATTTATACAATTAGAGAATACTCTATCCAAATTATCTAAGGATGACCCAAATTTTGATAAAACAACAAAAGCTCTGGCATCCCTTGAAAATATATTAAAAAATGATTTTGACAAATATCGCTTTTACCTGTCAGAAAAAAATAAACACTTAAATGAATACCAGAAACTAAAACCATACCAAAAAGATAATTTGCCGCCCCTAACAATAGACTTATGGAAAAAATTTGATACCTACAGCCTTCATATAACGGAGTTATCTTTTTTACTTTCTCAGGTATACAAAACTTTCCAGAAGAGCAACCCTACGCTATCTCAAGCTGCTGACAAGATCCTTACAACTCATCTTAATGATTCATATAACTTTCTTTGGAAATGTGAGGACATCGAACAAAATATTAACGATTTATTACAATCAATTGATAAAGATACATCCGAAACTAAAACCATTCTATCTGCAGAAATTCAACGAATACGTACATTAAATCAACTATTTTTCTCAGTTAAAAATATAACTGATATTCCAACAGCAGAAACGTTGCTACCTCAAATCGTTACACCATTAGCAAGCTCAGATTCTTCTGAAACTAGCTCAGAAGATAGCGTAAACTCCACACTTCCAGCAGAATTAACAACAACAACAGTTGCAGAAGTACTACCATCACCATCACCATCACCATCACCATCACCATTATTCAAGCCTGGTTCAACATCATAATCTACTTTAAAGATTAATAATTATTTGCCCTAACACTAGTTATCCTTACTAGTAAATACATATCTTTTATATTAGACATCAGCTTATATACTTTCTATCTTTTAAGTTACTCATATATGTTATAATTCAGCACCATGACATCAAAACGAGAACATCTTACAACACCTAACAATCAAGCTCCTGTTCTGATGCACTCTTGCTGTGCCCCCTGTGCCGCTGAACTAATGGAAGCCATGGTTGAATCTAAGATCCCTTACTCCATCTTTTTTTATAATCCTAATATTCACCCTAAAAAAGAATATGAGATTCGAAAACAAGAAAATATTCGTTTTGCACAAAAACATAACATTGACTTTATCGATGCTGATTATGATACAGATAACTGGTTTGAACGAACTAAGGGTCAAGAATACGAACCCGAACGTGGCAAACGCTGCACAACATGCTTTGATATGAGGTTTGAACGAACAGCGCTATATGCTCATGAACATGGCTTTCCTGTGATCACATCAAGTCTTGGTATTTCTCGTTGGAAAAATATGGAACAAATTAATGATTGTGGGATTCGAGCTGCAAAACCCTACGAAAGCTTAACTTACTGGACGTATAATTGGCGTAAAAAAGGGGGGGCAGCAAGAATGTATACCATCTCAAAAGAAGAAAACTTTTATCAACAAGAATACTGCGGTTGTGTATATTCCCTTCGCGATACCAATCTTTGGCGTAAAAAAACAAATCGAAAAACCATTCGATTTGGTGAAGCATTTTATTCGTCATAATACGTATATCATTCTGATATTTTTTTTATAAGTTTAGATCTCGAATAAATATCTAATACTTATCAAGTAACTATTGCAATGTATCATCATTAAAATAAAACTAACTTTTTTATAGTCTTGTTTATAATCTCTAAAATTACTGATTTTGTTGATTATTCTTAATAACAACTATTAAACTGACCCCAAATGGAAACTTTAATTTAGGCATAAGAAATCGTTCACTAGCAAAAATATGCATTAACCATTTATTGATATATTTGTTAGGCTCTGATAAATCACTATTCCCCTTTAATCTTAGGCTATTTTTAATTAATCTTATACTAGCTATAATCGGCATTAACCATGTATTAAAATAACTTATATAAGTTACTGTTAAACCTGCATCTGAAACTACTTTTTGTAATGTCTTTTGACTATATCGTCGGTAATGATGATTGACTACATCATGGTGACTCCATAGCCATTGATAAGCCGGCACTGTTAAAACTATCTTACCTCTATTTGTTAATTTCATTTTGATACTATTTAAAGTCTCTACATCTTTTTCTATATGTTCCAATACATCAAACATACAAATTAAATCAAAATTCATATCAAATGGAAGTTTATCCGGCAGCTTTCCTTGTTTAACATCACATATCCTCCTAGACTTAGCTATTTCACAAGCGGTCTGATCCATTTCCATTCCAAATATTTTTCCAAATTTTGATAACATTTTTAAATTCCCACCCGTTCCTGTTCCTATCTCTAAAATAGCATTGCTGCCTGAGTCTTTATTGGGTACATATATATCTAAAATATTTTTTATAATCTGCCTTCTTGCAACAAACCACCAATGCGTTTCTTCATGATCAAAATAATGTTGATATAGGTCTTTGTCCATTCAAATATGTTGATTATTTGTTTTTAAAAACAGCTTAATATAGGGTCTTTGTTTTACTTTAGTATAAATACGTCCGATATAGTCACCCATTATATCCAATGCAACCCGTTGTAATCCACCTAATGTTAGTATAATCATAATCAATGATACCCAGCCTTTCCCTGCTACATTAAGGATTACCATAAACCCCTTCAATTACATACAAAGGTCTATTTTTTACCTGATCATGTATTCTTGCAATATATTCACCTATAACTCCTAAACAAATCAACTGCACGCCTCCCATAACCAAGATAAGAATTACTATCGATGTCCATCCTTCAATTGCAGATTGAAAAACTAATTTTTCATATAACGCATATCCTGCGTAAATAGCACCTAGAAAACTTAATGAAATACCTATTAAGCTCATTATTTTTAATGGCACTGTCGAAAAAGATGTTATCCCATCAATAGAAAAACGTAGCATTTTTTGGAATGAAAACTTGGTTTTTCCTGCATACCGCTTATCTCGCTTATAATAAATCCAATCTTGCTTAAATCCAACCCAAGGAATCATTCCACGAATAAATCGATGTTGTTCAGGCATTTTGTTAAATACATCAACAACTCTTCTAGACATAAGCCTAAAATCTCCAACATTTTGAATAATGGGTATTTGGCTAAAAAATGATATTATCTTGTAAAATATAGCTGCTGTTATTAATTTAAACCAAGATTCACCCAATCGATGCTTTCTTTTAGCATAAACAACATCAACCCCTTTTGCATAAACAGCATACAAATCTAAAATACATTCCGGTGGATCTTGCAAATCACCATCAATAACAACAACAGCATCTCCTTTTGCATGATTAATGCCGGCCGTAATGGCAACTTGATGCCCAAAGTTACGAGCTAAATTAATACAGCTTACATATTGCTTATTTACTACTTCTTCATGTAACAGTTCTAATGATGAATCTGTTGAACCATCATTTACATATATAAGCTCAAAATCGTGTAACTTAATGTCTAATGTATGCGCTAACTGCTCTGTTAATGAATCAAACCGTTCAAAAACAGTTTTTAGTAAAGACTCTTCATTATAAATTGGAACAACAACAGATAATTTAATGGCGCTCTCCCTTTTTAGACTGTTCATAAACACCTATTATATCATAGGGCTTTGCTTCAAATTCAAGCAGCTTTAGCCATTGCTTTTCTTGAATAGCGGTATTTAGAGACTTATGAAAAACATTTTCTGATAAATTATACCCAATCGCTTCCCCACCTGTAGTTGGAGAAACATTTCGAACAAAATATGGGCTTGTTACAATATAGTCACTGTAAGCTAATTGGTTATCGCCTCTATTATTTTTAAGTTGATCATGTATATCTGTTACTACATAAAAGGGATGAAGTGCAATCCAAAACTGAATAGGAGCTATAATCGTTGCATCGTTAGGGATTACTGCTTGCAGTTTTGTTGTTATTTCTGAATAAGCAATGTTATGTCGTTGATTGGCTACATAAACTATATTACCAGCCATATTATTTAAAAAATAAACGATTAATGCAGCAACCAAAATAGGCTTTAATTTTTTTTGACTATGAACTCCTATTAATAACCCCACTAAAATGGAAAGAATCATTACAATTCCCATATAGCGTCTACGAAAAGGAGAAATAAATATTAAACCCGCTATTAATGTTAGTAAACCAAGCCATGATAAATTTGATATTAAGCTCTGTTTTCGATACCGAGTTATCCCAAGCAATAACACTCCTAACTCAAACAAAAAAATGTATAAACGCTTGATACCTAATGTATATGATTCTAAAAAAAAACTTACATTTTCTAAAATACTTTTTTCAGAATTTGCCAATATAAGCCGTTCTGAAATATGATTAATAAAATATGTTTTAACGTACTCTAAATCCCAAATTACAGCCTTCATTAAAATAAAAAAAGCAATAATCCCTCCTCCTAAAATAAATGATCTATAGGCATGGATCGACTTTAAAGGAAGCCTCCAAGCCATTCCCAAAAATGCAATGACCATTATTCCTGAATAAGGATGGGTGATCACCATTAGACCCATCAATAAACCAACACCTATTAGCTGTGTTTCGCTATTTAATTGAATAGCCTTTATTAAAAAATATAATGCCCAAATTAATAATACTAAGACCATACCTTCTGGGCGTCCCCAGCGAAATGTTACGACCACAATATTTGTCATTGTAAAAAGAGTCATCCCAAACATAACAATCCCTTTATGGGTTATTAATCTAGACAAACATTTATAGAAACCTATCAACCCTACAAGCCCTATAACAACAGCTAATGAACGCACTGCTATTAAAGATATTCCAAACCATTTCATCCAAATTGATAGAAAAAAATAATACAAAAAAAATAATTGATATTGAATTGTAGAACTTAAATCATAAGGGTTACTACCAAACGTATCATAGGCATAAAATGCATTCCAACCTTCATCCATTGCAATCATTGGAATTGAATCTAATTTCATAAAAAAAATACCGAGATAAACTAGGCAGAATATCCATAACGATTTATGTTTTTTTATGGTGCTAGTTAAATGCTTATTCATAAAATCAGACATGATTCACTTTTTTTGTAATATATACTCAACAGCGGCTAATAAATCTTGTTTAATCACATCTGGCTTTATGCTTCCTTGAACCGCATTACCGGTTTTAACACCTACTGTTACTAAGCCTGCGTTTTTTCCACATTGTATATCTCGTTCAGAATCTCCAATAATAAACGATTGTGATAAATCAATATCATAGTCTGCTTTTGCTTGAAAAATCATCCCTGATTTTGGTTTACGGCACTCACACTCTTTGATATAAGGATTATTATTATCTTTGCCATTACCTTCAGGATGATGCGGACAATAATATATTTTATTAACATACGCCTTCTCTTTTTTTAACTCTGCCTCTAATTTTTCGTGAATTAATTTCAATGTTTTCTCTGTACAGATATTACGTGCTATTACAGATTGATTTGTTACAACTACAACTATATAACCTGCTTCATTTAACTGCTTTATCGCATAAGCTGAAAATGGATACAATACTAATTCATCAGGATTTTTGATATAAGATGTATCTATATTTATCACGCCATCACGATCTAAAAATACAGCCTTTTTTTTTTCTTTTTGAGACATAATTTTTATTATTTTATCAAATTTTATACTCATCCGATATATATTAAAACCCTATTAAAGATTATTCTATTTTTTATCGCTAAATAATACTTAAATCAATTTTTAGTTGCAAAACATTTTTAATTTATATAACCTTTTTATTGTTATTTATTATGTCTTTATCAATCATTATTCCATGTTATAACGAAAAACTAACCATTGAGTCTATTCTAACACGTGTACGTAACTGCCAGCCTGATGCTGAACTCATTGTTGTTGATGATGCCTCTACAGATGGATCAAAAGAATGGCTTCAAAACCATACTACAATCTTTAACTTTCACTTAATCTGCCATTCTAAAAACCAAGGAAAAGGTGCTGCTTTGCAATCTGCTTTTCCATTAGCTACTCAGGACATTATTATTATCCAAGATGCTGATTTAGAATATGACCCCCATCATTACCCACAACTTATCAAACCTATTCAAGATAATCGCTGTGATGTTGTATATGGATCTCGCTTTCTCACAAAACAAATTCCCTCTTCATCTTATCTATTAGCTTATTTAGCTAACAAATTTTTAACACAATTAACCAACCTAGTTACCCCGTTACAGTTAACGGATATGGAAACCTGTTATAAAGTGTTTCGTCGTGAGATTATTCAATCATTACATTTAAAGGAAACTGGTTTTGGCATTGAACCTGAAATCACAGTAAAACTAGCTAAACAATCCTATCAAATTCTTGATATTGCTATCACTTATAATCCACGACGCTATCATGATGGCAAAAAAATTGGTATAGCTGATTTCTTCTGGGCTATTTGGTGTATTTTTCGGTATCGATTCTTGAACTAATGTTTTAAAAGTGACACAATAATTGTTAGTAATTAATTAGCTGGAGTTTTGATAATGAAACGTGTTTTAGTATGTGGAGCAGGTGGGTTTATTGGTCATCACCTAGTGTCTCATTTAAAGTCCCTAGGATATTGGGTACGTGGCGTTGATTTAAAGCATCCTGAATTTGAAGCTTCTCAAGCTGATGATTTTATTATTGGAGATTTACGATTATTAGATGTTGTTCAACAAGTCATTAATAGTGGTGGCGTTATAGATGAAATCTTTCAATTAGCAGCTGATATGGGTGGTGCCGGATATATATTTACGGGCGATCATGATTCTAATGTTATGCATAATTCGGGTATGATTAATTTAAATATTATTGATGAAGCAACTAAAGCAAACGTTAAAAAGATATTCTATTCATCAAGTGCTTGTATTTATCCTGAATATAATCAGCTTGATCCAGATAACCCCAAATGCTCTGAAGATAGCGCTTATCCAGCAGCGCCTGATAGTGAATATGGTTGGGAAAAATTATTTAGTGAGCGGTTATATTTAGCCTATCATCGCAATCATAACATCCCTGTTCGAATTGCTCGTTTTCATAATATTTATGGACCACTTGGTACATGGCAAGGAGGTCGTGAAAAAGCACCCGCTGCTATTTGTAGAAAAGTTGCCGAAGCTGATGATGGGGGCACAATAGATGTTTGGGGAGATGGACAGCAAACACGTAGTTTTTTATATATAGATGCTTGTATCGATAGTGTTATGAAATTAATGAATAGTGATTTGATTGGTCCTTATAACATAGGATCTGATGAAATGGTAACGATTAATCAACTTGTTGAAACAGCCGCAAATGTTGCTAATAAAGCTATTCATATTAATCATATTGATGGTCCGCTGGGTGTTCGTGGGCGTAATAGTGATAATGAACTTATTCTTAAAGATCTAGGCTGGGCTCCAAATTTCCCGTTACATGACGGTATCAACCAAACCTATCACTGGATTCAGTCACAAATAAACAATCCTTAATCGCTCAATGGAAAAACGTGTTTATGTTTTTTGCCAACTTTTTTATCCTGAATTAATTTCGTCTGGACAAACTGTCACTGAACTTTGTGAAGCATTAGCTAAAAAAGGATTGCCCTTAACTATCTATTGCTCACAACCTACGCTAACAGAACAAAAGTCTGTTAAAAAAACACTATCTTATCAGGGCATGCTTATTCATCGTTTATGGTCTACTCGCTTCAACAAACTTTCTTTAATAGGAAAACTGCTTAATCATTTATCATTTGGATTGTCTTCTTTTTTAACGTTATTATTTCTTCCAAAAAACTCTATTATTCTTGTTTTTACAAACCCTCCTTTCTTACCTATACTGGTTCGATTTTTATATCCAATTAAACGATTTTGTTATCATGTTGTTATCTTTGATGTTTATCCAGAAACGTTAATTGCCGCAGGATTATTAACACAATCTCACTTACTTTCTCGTTGGTTAAGCTCACAAAACAGATCAACGTACCACTATGCTGCTCATGTTATTGTTATTGGTCGCTGTATGAAAAAAATAATTGATACTTATTTTGATCATCCACACAAAAATAGTACGTATATCCCCATGTGGTCTGATGATGCTAATATTCAAAAACCAAATAATGCTAGTTTTTTTAAGCAAGAATGGTCGTTACAAAATCATTTTGTTATTGGTTATGCTGGTAATATGGCAAAATTTCATCCTATTGAAACCATTATGAATGCAGCTTTACTACTTAAATCTTCAAGTGATATAGCTTTTGTTTTTGTAGGCGAAGGTGCTAAAAAACAATTTGCACAATCTTTTGTCACCAGCCACCAATTAACAAACTGCCAGTTTCATTCCTACGTCGATCGTGATCAACTCCCCAATTTATTAGCCAGCTTTGATTGCGGTCTTTTAGGACTCACGTCTAATCATACCGGACTTTCGGTACCATCGAAAACGTTTGGTCTATTAAGCGCTGGTGTTCCTACTATAGCTTGCTGTTCTTCTGAGTCTGAAATCTCTCAGTTATTTACTGATTATGATTGTGGCATTATTAGTGACCCTGATAACGCTGAGGATCTTGCGAAACATATTTTGTTGTTAAAAAATAATACTAATCTATCGCAACACTACTCTAGGCAGGCAAAAAAAGCTATTAATGATCGCTTTAATTTAGAGTTTATATCTGATCAATATTTTCAATTACTTATACAACCATGATATACTTAGCTGCATAAATGTCTAATCAATTAGTATCAATTTCAAAATGGTTTAAACGATTTTATTTAATGGGTTTCCTTGCTTTAAGCATGGGAATCCCGCTTATTTTTTCTTCGGCAACCCGGTCTGTTTTTGAAGTTAACAAACTGCTTTTTTTGCGTATTATAATTCTACTTTTATGTGGGGCATGGTTATTTAAAACGTGTTTATTAAAAGATAATGGATTTGAACATTCTGAAGAAGAATCATACTCACTTTTTGAATTTAAATGGCGTCGTATCGGACTTGAGATTCCTGTTTTATTTTGGATTATTACAAATCTTATTTCCATCATTATTTCTCGCAATGTCTTTATCTCAACAATTGGAGCTTATGATCGCTGGGAAGGTTTAATGACAATTTTAAATTATGTTGTCTTGTTTTATATGACAGCAAAGCTTATTGATAATACTAGATATCGCATTCTTATCTTTTGCTTATGTTTATTTTCAACATCTGTTTCATCTTTATATGGGGTTGTGCAAAGCTTAGGTCTTGATTTTATGAATTGGAGTAAGGACCCCGTCTCTCGTGTTTTTGCCTGTATCAATAACCCTGTCCATTTTTGTGCTTATGTTGCCATGATAGTGCCATTAGGACTTAGTTTATCTCATTATTTTCTTAACAAAATTAAATCAGCATCATCATTTATCACTCAATCTTATCTACCTATTTTATACACCTCTATTTCTTCTCTTTTTATGATCGTATCCTTAATAATTTTACATGTTTTAGATATTTCAATGTTTTCTATCTCAACCATACAGTTTCTTAGCATTTTTGCTATTATTGCAGCTATTTTTTATACCTACGACACACTTCTTCCAAATAGAAAAACAATCCTATATATAATAAGTGTTACTATGATTTCTTATTTATTATTTATATTTAATTTTTTTGATTTCACAGCTTATCACCTTACGTTACTAGCATTAGGCTCGGCTTTATGTTACTGCTTTCGAGCCATAGGTAATAAAACGTTTTTTATGTATCGACTTTGTAATGCCTGCACATTACTTGTTTTTTATTCCATGCTATTATCATTTTCTCGCGCTACTATTATTGGTTATGTTATTTGTATCGCTTTCTTTTATCAGCTTATTCTTCAAAAACATACCGATCTTATGACGCTTCCTCGTTGGATTATGTTATTTTTTGGCTCAGCTTTCACACATATATTTTTAATTTTTAAAGTTCATCTTTTTGGTACTTATCCAGCTATATTAGCTGCTATTATTGGCATGATAAGTTTTGTTTTAATTTATCTTGCCTCCAGTACTAACTTTTCCTTTAAAAGGATTCCTATATCACAAATGCTTTTGTCTTTTATTTTTTATGCAGCATTCATAATTCCTTTTTTAGCTATTCCATTTATAACAACATATTTCTTTCCAATTATCACTATCCTGCTAGCTCTGTTTGTTTTGATTCAGCAATATCTTGAGACATCATTTATCAAAAATTGTTTATGTAATTTCATGCTATTAAACCTGCTTTTTTATTTTTCTAATATTTCACATATTGTCTTCTTTTTCATTCTACTTGCTTTGCTTTACATCTACATCATAAAACCTCAATTTTCACAATCTGAACAATTTCATATTGTCTTTACTTTTTTACTTAAAGCTATTTTAGTTTTTATCCCATTATTTTTAGTTATCGTTAACTCGTTTCGTGATCTTTTTGCTGATTTTAGCTCCTTGCATAATTTATTTAATTACACTTTAGTATTTATCATCATTGCCTTTTTATATTTTTTAATTAAACGATCGTTTAGCAGGCTATTTATTGCTGTGTCGCTTTTACTATTTATAGCGGGTATCTTTTTTGTACAATTACAAAATTATAAGTCTCCGTATCATAATCTATCTCAATACCAAGCTGATAGTTTACGAGTTGCTAAAACGATTGAAGGACGTATGACTAACTTATCAAACAATAAAGCTCGTTTATATATGTGGTTATCTGTACCGGCCTGGGTTATGGATAACCCTCTATTTGGATCTGGCCCTGATACGATTCGACATCTATATCCTGTATATCGTCATCCACAATATGGTATTCATGAGGGTGGGCATAATTACACACCGGACCGACTTCATAATGAATACTTAAACACACTATCTACCAAAGGTATTATTGGCTTTATTATCAAATATATCTTTTTTTATGGGGCCTGGTATTTAATTATGTTAAAACTGTTTTTAAAATATGCCTCCAAAAGCAAACATTATATTTTAGCAGGGATCATAGTTGCTCCAAGCATTTATCTTGTTCAAGTATTATTTAATTTTGGTGTTGTTGCTACACTATTTCTCTTTTATTTTTTGCTTGGAATAGGTCTCAGTTTTATTAATGATGAGTATACTAACTATGAAGCAACTTAAGTACTTTAAAGGTAAGATTATCCTTACTCCTAAAACTTTTATTATTATAGGTTGTTATAGTATTGCAGCTATTTTTATGGGTATTATCTGTTTTTTCCCGTTAATTTCTGAATTGAGTTATCGAAATGCTTATTTTTTAGCAGCTCAAGGACAAATGAAAAACTTTCTTTATCTTAACCGATTTAAATATTCATTTGAAGAATATGAAAAAGCGATTCGCTACTTTCCTTTAGAATCTCATTATGCATCTGAATATATTAAAAGTCTTGATATTTATATTTCTAAACTAACGTCTAAAGAAGAAAAAATTTCTTATCTAAAAAAAGCTGTTAATTTGATGACTTATATTCAAACTATAGATAAAATTAACCCATGGTATCATGCACGTATCGCAGCACTCTATGTTCAACTCTACATTCATACCAAAGATCAATCTTATATTCAAAAATCAACGTTTCATTCTCGCCAAGCTTTATTATCTGATTACGAAAATCCGATATTCATTCTAAATTATGCTAATATTCTACAACGTAATAAACGGTTTTCTGAGGCCAACTATTACTATAGTAAAATTATTAATACAGATACCCGTATTCCCGAAGCTCACTACAACATTGCTAATACACACACTAAATTTAATAATTTTCCTTCTGCATTAAATAGTTATTTAACAGCTAAATCATTAAACGCTAATTTTAGGTATATTGATGCTGTTATTATACAAACATACATGTTTATTAAAGAATATAAAAAAGCTGAACAATATATCAATTTATATGATTTATTTTATTCAAAAGAAGATAAAACATTAGAAATTATTAGTTATTTTTATTTAGTTCAAGAAAAATTTTTATTAAGTCTTTCTTACCTAGATTTATATTTACAACTTCCTCAATTTCAAGCCAGCTCTCCAAGTAATCATATTTTCCAACGTTATATTACCTGCTTAAAAAAATCTAAGCAGATAGCTAAAATCCCTTCTTTTATTGCCTCTCAATTACAAAAATATCCAGATAACGCGTATTTACAATCTATCCAGTAGTCATGTTTATATCTTCATGATTCAAGGCATTGTTATTGGTATTGATTCACATAATGTGTCGTCGTCATTGTCTATTCAAGATTCTTTAAATGAACTTAAAGATCTAGCTCGTACATCTAGTATCAAAATTATAAAATCGTTTTCTCAAAAACAAAAGCATCCTGTTCCTGGCACTTATATTGGTAAAGGTAAAATAGATGAAATTATCTTGTTTATACAAGAAAATCCTATTCAATGTGTTTTAATTGATGATGATTTAACACCCGCTCAATCAAAATCTTTAGAAACTGCATTTAATACAAAAGTTATTGATCGTACGGGTCTTATTTTAGATATTTTTGCTCAACGTGCTCAAACCTATGAAGCAAAGCTTCAAATCGAATTAGCTCAATTACATTACCTACTTCCGCGATTAACCCGCTTATGGACACATTTATCTCGTCTTGGAGGAGGAATTGGAACAAGAGGGCCTGGAGAAACCCAATTAGAAGTCGATAAACGCCAACTTTCAACTAGAGTTAATCATATTAAAAAAAAATTAGAAAAAATTCAAAAAGATAGACATCTACGTCGCTCTAAACGTCATCAAACACCTCTTATAAAAGGGGCTATTGTTGGTTATACCAATGCAGGAAAATCAACCCTTATGAATCGCTTAACAAAAGCAGCTGTTTTAGCTGAAGATAAATTATTTGCAACGTTAGATCCAACATCTCGTAAACTTAAACTGAAACAAGCTGATCAAGTTATCTTAACGGATACAGTTGGATTTATCCAAAAGCTCCCAACACTATTAGTTAAAGCATTTTATTCTACACTTGAAGAAGTTACTGATGCTGATTTTCTATTACATGTCATCGATGTATCACATCCTTGCTTTGAAGAGTTTATACAAACATCTAATCAGATTATCGATGATTTAAAAGCTAGTGATAAACCTATTTTATATATCTTTAATAAATGGGATCAGGTCTCCGCTCCTAACCGTATAAAAAAGCAGATTGCCTCTTTTCAACCTAATATTTGCTTATCAGCTAAATGCGATACCCATCTAGAAGGATTTGAAGATGCAATAGCAGATTTACTAGCCCCATTTAAAAAAACTTTAACATTTTTTATTCCGTATAAACGGATGGATATTATTAATTTATTTCATCAATTTGGTCATGTTGAATCTATTGACTATAATGAAGATGTTACGATTAAGGTTACGATTAACGAAATTTTGGCAGAAAAAATTATTGCCTCTTTATATAAATAATTTTTTTTAAATTATTATTTTATAATAACGGCTTATCTTGTTCCATATTCATGCAAAATAGCTGTTTCTGCTTTTTGCTCAGAAAAAGCAGCTACTAAAAGAGGGGTATCATTAAAATTATCGACAATATTGGTTTTTGCATTAGCTTTAATTAAAATATCTAAACAACTTGATCGTCCAAATTGAGCTGCATAATGCAATGCCGTTCTTCCAAAATTATCTTTTGCATCAATGGAAACTTTATAGGATATTAAATCTTTTAAAATAGAGGCATATCCTAACATTGTACTTAAATGAACGAGTGTTCTTCCAAAACCATCTTTAACTTTTAAATCTGCTCCATTCTCAACTAGTATTTCTAGCAGCTGGGTATCTTTGGCCATTAATGCATAATATATGGGAGATACACCTCTTTTATCTTTATAGTTAACTTTACATCCTTCAGATAATAAAAACTTTACAATATCAGTTCTACTTTTCATAATAGCTAAATGTAATGGTGTATGCCCTTGTTTATTTCTAATATTTAATCCAACCTTATGTGCTACTAACTCTTTTATAATATCTAAATTACATACATTAATAGCATGGTGTAAGGGAGACCACCCAAATTCATCATTATTATTTAACTTAACATCTTCATCTAATAAATAGATTGCTAATTTTGTGTAATTATTTGAAATCACCTTTGAGATTATTGGTAATTTATGATCATATATAATTTTATTAATATTTATATCATCATATTGTGATAATAAAAATTTAACATAGTTTATATGCCCCTTTTCCGCAGCCCAAGAAATCTTTTTTTCTACCGTCTCTAACTGATCTAATTCAGCCTCATTGATTAAATACCACTCTTTCCAACTATACGATATATTCTTTGGTCCTCCAAATTTACCAACACACTGCTTCTTCCACTCTGTTTCAATTAAACTATCGACAACATAAGCTTTTAAACTATTAATTGGATTAAATCTCTCCTGCTTTTGCGTAGTGTGATTAACGTCCGAATAACTTAATGACTGTTTCATCGTGTCTAATGTAAAATTCCATATTAATTTAATTTCATGACGAGGGGCCTTACTATGTGGCTTCTTAGCTAATTCTTCTTTACATAGTGCACATGCTTTAGATAATATCGCAATACAGCTATCCATATCATTTTTTTCATATGAATTTTGAGCTTGCTCAATCCAAGTATTTTTTTCTTCAGAATCAGTATATGATAATGTTTGGGCTATAACCCCCATCTAATCGTCCTTTATAATTTGAATTAACTTACAAGATTTTGAACTAAAATTGAAAATTTTTCAATCCCATCTTTTATAAAATCATTTAAAAACATATGATTTGTTATGGATTTATATGCTTCATCTGTCTCTTGAAACCTTTCTATTCTTTTTTTTGATCCCATTAAGGCTTCTCTTTTTTTATTATCGGCAATAATTACAATGGTGTGATCGCATCTATCTAATAATCCTATTTCTTTGATTAAGGCACCTACCATAAGAATGACCCTTGCTCCTGATTCTTTTATTTTATATTCTGCCAATTCTTTGATATATGGATGACTAATCTTATTTAATTCTTTTAACTGCTTAGCATCATTAAATACAATGTCTCCTAATTTAGATCGATCGACTTCATTGTCTTTATTAATAATATTATCGCCATATTTTTCTTTTAAGAGTTTTATCACATTTTCTTTTTGCAATACGTAATGACCTAATTTGTCTAAATCAATTACATCATAGGTTGGATTAATCTTTAATACCCCATCTACTAAGTATGTTTTTCCTACGCCTACTCTACCTGTTATGCCTATAACCGTCTTCATTCTACTATCCTTTTTTATCTTGAATTGTCTTTGCTACAATACTTGGAACAAGATCAGCAATTGATACGTTTTTTTTGATATTTTCTCTAATTTTTGATGATGAAATATTAATGGGGTTTTTTCCAAATATAAAGAGGGGCTTATCCTTCGCTTCTGAAAATGTATCATTAATATAGGCTTGGTACTGTTCATTTGATTCTAAACCTCTTCTAACCACACACAGACTTACTTGCTTTATTATTGCTTGATAATTTTTCCATAAATGAAATGAAAATAAGTTATCTGATCCAATTAATAAATAAAAGGTATCATTAGGGTTTTTTTCTTTTAAAAATCGTATTGTATCACTTGTGTAACATATTTTTTCTTGCTTAATTTCATAATTACTACACTCAAAGGACACATTTTGATACTTTTGTTCTAATTCTTCTTTAATCATCTGATCTAACATTGATACTCTATCATCGCCGCTTAATAACGGTTTTATTTTATTAGGGCACATATAATTAGGCATGAGTATAACATGGTTAATCTTCATTGCTTTTATGACCATTTTTATCATATCTAAATGCCCCTTATGAAAGGGATCAAACGCACCGCCAAACATTAATATCTTCTGTGATTTCAATAGGCTTGTTCTCCTTTACCTACAACTAATATAGTTTTTAAAATAATCTTTAAATCTAAAATAAAATTCCTATTTTTAATATAAAATAAATCGTATCTTAACTTTTCTTCAGGCCTTGTCGTTAAATAGGCTCTTCCATGAATTTGTGCCCAACCGGTTACTCCCCCTTTAATATCATGCCTTATCTTAAAATCGGGCAGTGTAGCTGATATTTCTGAAACAAAAAAAGGTCTTTCGGGTCTTGGTCCTACAATCGACATGTCATTTTTAATGATATTAACCAACTGTGGTAATTCATCTAATGAAAATTTTCTTAAGAATTTCCCTCCTAATATATAACGATCATCATCTTCTTTTACCCATACCGGACCGGATTCTTTTTCAGCTTCAGGAGACATCGTTCTAAATTTATACATAATAAAGTTTTTTTCTTTTCTGCCAACGCGTTCTTGTTTAAAAATAATAGGACCTTTCGGGCTTACTAACTTTATCCAACTACCGATCACAACAAATAAAGGTAATAATAAGACAAATAAAATATAGGAAATAATCATATCAAAACAACGTTTTACTAGCGCTTCTTTAAGATTATCTGATCTCTTTTCATAGGATAATATATTTAAATCAGCCACTTGATTATAGGTTGATTTTTGTTTTATTACATTTATATCATCATCATAAAGATGGAATGATATATTATGATTTTCACAATAGTTAATTAAGCTTTTAATATTGTTCTTGGGATATTCAGACTTTATTAAAAATATATGCTTAATCTTATTACTGATTAGATACTCTTTTATATCATCAAAACTAGCTACTTTTTTTTGTTTATTTTGTACTGAAAATAAAACCTCGTCAGGTTCTTTATCATAAATGCTACCTTTATAGCTATAGCTAAGTTGTTTTTGATTTAAAATATACTCTAAAATATATTGAGCTTCTTTATTAGCCCCTATAATACAACATGAATCTGGTTTGTAAGGTTTAATACCAAACACGTTATCTACCAATAATCTAATCATTGAAAATAGGATCACTCCAAACAATGCATTATAACCCAATACAAATAATGAATTTGGCATTAATATTGTAATCATTGATATAGCCATTAATAATAAGGTTGCTAAGCAAACCGCTTTTAGAATGTTAATCACTTGATCAACAAATGCTAAAATCCCACTATAAGGCTTATATGTTTGCATAATGGCTAAGGAGGCTAACCAAATCAGAGCAATTATCCCTATATTATCAAAATATGGCTCAATTTGAGCATGATTATAAATTAACCCTGTATTCGTGTTAAAGATAATATTGTAGAGTAGGCCCACCTTAAATTTTAATGAATACGATATTATAAATAATAAGGGAATGGCTATTAAATCACATAGAATTAATATTAGTATTCTTAACATTTTTTTTACTCAGATTTTAAATCTCTTGTCATTAATTGTGTAATAGCATCCTCTATTGAAATTGATTCACATAATACGTTATAAATCATTTCTGTTATTGGCATGCTTATATGTCCTTCCCTTGAATACTTATAAATAAACCTTGTTGATTGAATCCCTTCTGCAACAGTCGTTAATGATGTTTCAAACTCTGCTGCTGTCTTTCCTTTTCCTAATGCATACCCACATTGATAATTTCTACTTAATGATGAGAAACTTGTCGCCATTAAATCCCCCAACCCTGATAAACCATAAAACGTTTCTGTTTGAGCACCTAATGATTTTCCAAATTCAATCATTTCTCTTAACCCTCTGGTAATTAAACTAGATTTGGAGTTCACACCTAACTCTAATGCATCACAACATCCAGCTGCTATTGCCATAATATTTTTGACAATCCCTCCACTAGCAACACCAATTACATCATTGGATCGATACACACGTAATTGTTCATTGCTTAATAAATCTTGAAATAATGCCTGACTTTGCGCATCACTCGAAGCAACAACACTCGCAGCAGGTTTTCCTTGCGCAATTTCTAATGCTAAATTTGGACCTGATAATAACGTATAATTTATATCTGGAAAAATTGTTTTTAAATAGTCTTCAATAAATAAATGAGATTCTGAAAAAATCCCCTTAATTAAGGATAATACGGGTTGTTCTTTATTATAAAACGGCTTCCAGTTTTCAATAATACTTTCTAAATAACGTGCAGGTGCACATAAAATAATAGCCGATGCACCACTCATCACTTCCTGACAATCTAAATAGGCTGCTAACTGATTTGATAATGCGACATCTGGTAATAAGCTTCTTTTTCTATCTACATTAATTTCCTTAACAATCCCTTCACGATGACACCATAGTCTCGTTTCAATACCCTGCTTTGCAATATGATTAGCTATTGTTGTTGCCCATGAACCACAACCTAATACCGCTATATGAGAATTCTTTGTTTTATCAGTCATATCAACTATTTTTGTTTATAAATTTCTATTATACCTTATTTTCAGTTCCTTTGAGTAATCTTTCTATGTTGGACCGATGTCTAATAATAATAAAAATACCAATGACAGCAAACATTCCTACATACGCTATGGGATACTTTAAGATATAAAATAATAGCGGTGTTGCAATCGCACATACTATAGAGGTTAAGGCTACATATCGAGTTATATAAATAAGTATCGCTGCAAGTATTATCATTACTAAACCAATAATAGGACTTAAGGCTATAATTACCCCTGCTCCTGTTGCTACCCCCTTGCCTCCCTTAAATTTAACGTAACATGATAAGGAATGACCGGTTACGGCAATAGCGCCTATTAAAATATGAAACAAAGGATTTGGATCTACTAACGTAGCCACATATGTAGGTATACCTCCCTTAATTGCATCTAATAAAAATACTACAATCCCATATTTAGCTCCCATAGCTCGATACACATTGGTAGCACCAATATTGCCAGATCCTATTTCTCTTAAGTTAATGTTCTTTAAACGCGCTACTAATAATCCAAATGGAATAGCTGCTATAAAATATGTTATTCCTATTAAACTAAGTTGTAATACAGTCACGTATATCTTCTTTTACGGTCTTATCAAACACATGATCTGCTAAATATGAACTACGAATATGAGGTCCAGAAAACACAAAAGGAAACCCAATCATTTCAGCTTGTATACGTAAACTATCAAATTCTTCTGGGCTATAATACTTTGCAACGTCTAAATTATCTTTGGCTGGTTTTAGATATTGGCCCAACGTTAAAATATCGACATGATTTTCTTGAATACGCTTAAATGTATACTGTAACTCATCAAATTCTTCACCTAAGCCTACCATTAATCCTGATTTTGTTAATAATGTTGAATCAATCTCTTTTGCCATTTTTAATACACTTAACGATCTTTCAAACAGAGACCCTTTTCGGGCTATGGTATATAATGATGGTACTGTTTCTACATTATGGTTTAATACATCTGGCTTGGCTGCAATAACGGTTTCTAAGGCCTTTTTATCTCCTTTAAAATCAGGAATCAACACTTCTACTTTTACGTTAGGATATGCTTTTTTAATTTCTGACACGATATAAGCATAATGCTCGGATCCACCATCTTCTAAATCATCCCGATTTGGTGATGTTAACACCACAAATCGTAACGATAATTTTTTAATAGCATTTAAGATAGAAACTAATTCATTTTTATTGGGTGGTAGTGGGGTTCCATGCGTTACGGAACAAAAAGCACAATTACGAGTACAAGTAATCCCTAAAATCATAAAGGTTAGAACCCCTTTATTAAAACATTCAAATCGATTGGGACACCGAGCCTCTTGGCAAATACTATTAGGAACTTCTTCTTCTAAGATAGCTGACAATTGTTTGGTTGCTGCTAACTTTCCTTTTGATGATTTAAACCATTCTGGTAATCGTTGAGTCTTAGACATACGTTTAAACTTTAGTTCTGTCACTATGGTATGTCAACTGTTTGAACCCTTTCTTTTGATACAATTGATTACTCCATTTATGGTGTTAATTAAAAAACCACTTCTCTACCCATATTATACTATGATTCATTTAACCTACCTTTAATTGATATGGAATAAGTAGATATTGTTAAATTATTGAAATTTTTCATATCTAAAACACGATAATACTATATATGTTTATTTTATAACTTAATTTGGAATATTTAATCTATGACACTTTGTATTACTATCATAACAACTCTTTCATTACTAGTTAGCTTGTCTTTTGCTAATACCGATTATGATCCTAATAATAGTGTTAACCTTAATACTCTAAAACAGGCTTTAAATGCCGATTCTGAATCATCATCGTTTTCAAATCCAACTACTTACCCTGTTACAGCTGATGAACTCACTACAAAAACATTATTTCAAGATAATTCACATTATGATACTAATAATGCTGTTCAATTAAACCAAGCTAATACGTATGCATCGCCTCAACATAATGATTCAGGACCATCTCTTACATTAGATGGTTTTTTATTAGAACAAGAACAGTTAAATTCTAATCAAGACTCACTAACGTCTCAGTCATCTACTACTACTGAATTTAACATATTAGATGGCGTTACCTCTCAAGCTGTTTCTAATCAATTTATTCCACAATCATTTTCGTCTCAATCGAAGCAACCCTCTCTTAAACCCGCTCCCCCATCATTTGGTGATATCGATTTAAATTTTGATAATGCTGATCAATTTAATCAAGAAGAATCTGTTGATACTTTAGAACTTAAACCGTTTTATATACCAAATCAGACTACTGATTAAGTCAATTTATCTCTTTTTCTATTTTATTTGACATTTTTTTATATTTTTAGTAATTTCTTGTGCTTAAACTTATCGTATTAGATCTATAGTTATCGTTGCTGATTAGATTTTTATACTTAGGAGATTTTTATGGCTTTGTGTATGGCTTTAGCTTTTTGTATTAACTCACCTAGAGTTGGTGAAAGAGTAGAACCTACTTCTGGTGACTCAGGCTCATCAACTCCTTCTCTAGTGTCTCCCAAAGATTTGGGTAGCTCTCCTCTACTTTCCAACCCTACACAACCAAAGTCATGTCCAGATTTAGCCAATTATCCATGCTTGCCCCCTACGCATGCTCGCTCAAAATCAGAAAACGAGATTAGGATTAGCCGTGAACAGATAAAGATTAATCGTATTATCAAGATGGCAGTCACCCCTGATAAGATGGCAGTCACCCCTGATAAGATGGATACAGAAATTAATTCGTGCTTAGACCCCCTACCTAATAGAGACGAAAAGATGGAATTTTTTAATAATCTTTTTAAGTCTTTTTTAGATAATCTTGATAGCTGTTTGATACGACTTGATGAGGATAGCTCAAACCAAAATACCGATTTATATCCTCTATTAGAAGGGCTCGACACTATTCGTGATATTTATGAAACAAAACTTAAGAAGAGTGAATTACTATTCAAACTTCCAGATATTATCAAATTATTATCCGTCCCCAATCTCCCTGAGGTATTTAAAACGTATATTATTCAAAATAATCAATCTTTTTTTGGTAAAAACAATGCGACTCATACCTATAAACTTTATGATAGCATTCAACTCAGCAGAAAAACTAATGCTACTTTTTTTAATAATGTGTTAACTATTTTTACAGCTATTTTACGATCACAAAACCTCCTTTTATTTAAAGAAGTTATCAATAATATTTCCAAGAAAGAAAAAATAAAAGATTTTACGTCTGTCTCTCCTGTTATTAAGGATCTTCTATCATCATTAGAACATCTATATAAGCATTCAGAGAAGCCCATTCCATTTAATCTTGATTTCTTTAAAACTCACTTAGACCGCTCCTTTCTTGAAACCCATAGGGATAATCCTAATTTTATTTTTGTTGTTTATGAATCTATTTTTAATCTTTTTAGACATACGTGGTTTTCAAAAAGTGAAAACATGACCAAACATAGGCCTTCTATCCAACAGGGCGCCCCCCCTCTTATTACATCCTTAGAAACACCAGACACTCGTCATGAGGATCGTATTATTCCCTTTTTTAAAAGGATAGAGAGATTGTATCAGTATAATCCAAGTAAAAAACCCCCATCTTTTATTTTTGTTAAAATTGATAAAGTGACAAATAAAAATAATGTTCAAAAAACTGTATATCAGAAGTTCCAAGAACTCATGCTTCCAACTGTAGATACTGTAGAGACTGCAAAGACTGTAGAGACTGCAAATCAGCAGTTCCAAAGTCTCATGTTTCATCGGTATATCTGTTTTATTTTAAATGAATTAACTCCTAGTAGAATGGATTTGCTCCCACCTAGTGTTAGTGACGATGATTCAGACTCAAGATATGATCCAACCAACTCTCTGGGGACTCCCGAATATAAATTTGAAAAACTATCTGATATATATGAAAAGAAGTTCCTTCCAAGAACTCTGTCTGCTTCCGCTATACCTACTAGTAAAGATTTATGATTATCATTGTCGATTAAAATTTTATACTTAGGAGTTTTTTATGCTTAGTTGTGGTTGTTTCGGAAATGGTTCGGATGGGCGTTGTCCGCCTTCTACTCGACCCAAACTCTTGGCTACCAAGCGAACCAAATCTGTTCCATATTTTCCTAAGACAATGCATTTACCACGTTCATCTTCAGATTCGTGAACAAAACAATTCCGTGACTCTGTAGCAATTAGAAAAGAGATAACCGATATAGAACAACCCAGTGACTCTAAAGTAATTAAAAAAGAGATAACCGATCTTGCTTTTCAACAATCTCAATATCATAAGTTCAAACCATCTTTGTTAGAAAATCGTATTAAACTAAAGGTTTTACCTAACCCAGATCTATCAACAAGTGACATTTCATTTTTATTTAACCAAATCTTTGAAATCTTTAAAATGATAATGATGTCTTCAATAGGCAAGGAAATAGGCATAGGCAAGGAAATAGGCGAGGATAGTATTCAAACATTAACTAATCAAATAAAAGATTTTAGACAGTCATTACTATTGCTATTTAAACAGACTAAATATATTAAATTTGATAAAAAGCATATTTGCTTTTTAAAGGATCATTATCATAAGAATATTAATCGTTTTAAGAAGATTAATTTTTTTACTGAAGAGGGTTTTGAAGGCATTAAAAACTGTCATGGTCAAAAATTATTTTATAAAACTATAACTAATCTTTATCAAGAACTTTGGTTTAAAAAGAATGAAGATGATGATTTGTATGTCTTAAAAGACGATCGTGATGCTGAACTCAGAGACATACTTTTATTATTTAAAAATTTTTTAGTAAGAAAACCTCTCCAAACTAGCTATCCTACATGGTTTGACGAGACGGCCTATCACAATATCTATCTAATAAAAGAGAATCGTTAATACGTTTCTATACGAATCTCGGTACCTTTTACATCTGTAAAAAACGACCCTTCTCGATAGACACATTGCCCATTTACAAAGGTTGCAATGGGTTTTCCGGTTAACGTTAGCCCTTCAAATACACTCCACTTAGCTTTTGTTACTAACGATGATTGATCAATCTGATGCTTACCCTTTCGGTCAATTACAACACAATCCGCATCATAACCTACTGTTAACTGTCCTTTATTTTTAACCTTAAATAATTGTGCGGGCATAAACGACATTAAACGCACACAATCTTGTAAACTAAAATAACCTTGATCCACTAAATTTAAGAATACAGGCAAACTGGTTTCAACACCGGGCATACCAGAAGGGGCTTGTCCAAATGGTTTTGCTTTTTCACTGGCTAAATGCGGTGCATGATCGGATCCAATACAAGCAATCACACCCTCTTTTAACCCTTTAAATAAGGCTTCTTGATGATCT
>CETM01204637.1_pt1 | contig 32176 bp, 29 predicted proteins | sample 361451 | NCBI WGS metagenome assembly CETM01 (sample SAMEA2622690, study PRJEB7988) | marine metagenome | isolation source: saline water (ENVO:00002010), including
CGCCAGCGTTCAATCTGAGCCATGATCAAACTCTTCAATTAAATTGAAAATTGTGTTTTTTAAAAACACAAAAAAAACCAGAAAATAAAAAACTTAAACGAGTTAAGAAATATTAACTGGTTGGTAAGTGCGCCTAAAACAGGCGCCCACACGAATTACTTGCTTATAAAATTTAAAAAAACTTCCCTTTAGTAACTAAAGGGACGCGCAGTATACATCATAAATATGCTTTTTATAGCTATTTTTTAGCTATTTTTATTCTTAAAAACTTCTTTTTTCCTACTTGATATAAATGTATCGAATTGAGCTTTATATTTACCTTGGGATCATTAATCTTTTTCCCTTCAATCTTGACTGCTCCTTGCTTAATTAACCTCAAAGCTTCTGAGGTACTAACTGTCATCCCTGACTCCTTTAAAACCTTTGGTAGAGTTACTTCTTCTGGTTTTAATTTTAATATTTTCTCATTAACCTCAGTAGGAATTTCTCCAAGCTGAAATCTCTTCTTAAATTCTTCCCTTGCTTCTATTCCAGAGCTATCTCCATGAAATCTATCTACAATCTCTTCAGCTAAAATAAACTTAATGTCTCTAGGGTTTATGCCATCTTTTTGTTTTTGTTTTAGTTGGTTAATGGCTTTTTCTGATTTGAAACTCAAAAGATGGAAATATTTCCACATAAGCTCATCAGATATTGACATTATTTTTCCAAACATTTGATCTTTATCATCCTCTATAGCAATATAATTTCCAAAAGACTTTGACATCTTCTTGACCCCATCTAAACCTTCAAGTAAAGGTAGAGTAAAAACTGCTTGTGGCTCCTGTCCATAAAACTTTTGAACCTCTCTTCCAAGAAGTAAATTAAATTTTTGGTCGGTACCACCTAGCTCTACATCTGCTTTTAAGGCAAAAGAATCATAACCCTGAAGAAGGGGATAAATAAATTCATGAATAGATATGGGTTTATTTTGTAAATATCTATTATTGAAATCATCTCTTTCTAGCATTCTAGCAACTGTTTGAACTGAGCAAAGCTCTATCAAGTCCTCTGGCTTGAATTTATTCATCCACTCTGAGTTAAACCTTATCTCAGTTTTACTTTTATCTAGAATTTTAAATACCTGCCTCTCGTAAGTTTTAGAGTTCTCTTTTATTTGTTTGTTACTTAATACAGGCCTCGTTTCATTTACTCCGGAAGGATCACCAACCAAACCTGTAAAATCACCTATAAGAAATATGACTTGATGTCCTAATTCTTGAAACAATCTCAATTTGTTTAAGATAACTGTGTGACCAAGGTGAAGATCTGGGGCGGTAGGATCAAACCCCAACTTAACTCTTAAGGGTTTCTTTTGGTTTAATTTTTTTTCAAGTTCCTCTTTAGGTATAACTTCTTCTGCTCCTCTAAAGAGCAGCTCTATTTCTCTTTTTTTCATATCTCTGCGTATTATAATCCGAGTTGATGAGATAAGTTTATTTGTAGAATTAATCTTGCACTTATACTTTAATTATTAGTTAATATTCTTTGTTTGTTCTGAGCAATTTATGTTGAAACAATTATTAGAAAATTTTATTCAGATTTATTCTAGATTTCCAAAAAAACATGGCTATTCCATAGTAATAGGTTTTTTACTTCTAATTATTATAGGAATTCTTTCAAATATAAAAGTTGATACATCTCCTCAAAAAAATGCGCTCTCTAGCACTATCCCCTTAGAGTTTTTAATCTCGAAGGAGGAATCAATCCAAGAATCAGATAGCGCTTACAAGACAAGAACAGCTTTAATTAAACGCAATGACACATTATTTTCTATTCTAAAAAGACTTGATGTTGAAGATGGCAATATTATTAACTTGATTAACTCACCTAATAGCCGCCTTCTGTCCCAGATAAAGATTGGAAAAAGCTTAGAAATTAGAACCAATGATTCAAATGAGATTATTACTTTAAAGTACATAAATGACTTTAAATCGGGTGTTGTAGCAAAAAGAAGGGAAGATGACTATGAAATAACCAAGTATGTCTTAGCTACTGAAAAAACAAAGATTTATAAGAATGTGACAATTAATAATTCGTTATATGTAGATGGCCTTAAAGAAAATATACCAGATAGTGTAATTATGGATCTAGTTTATATTTTTGGTTGGGATATAGACTTTGTCCATGACATAAGGCCTGGAGATACTTATAGCTTAATATATGAGGAAGTTCTTGTTAATGGAGAAAAGAAATTAAATGGAGACATTCTGATTGCAGAATTTATTAATAACAATAAAAAATATACAGCCATAAGATACAAATTAAAAAATGGTAAATCAGAATATTTCTCTCCAGAAGGAAGGAACGTAAAAAAAGCATTCCTAAGATCTCCAGTTAAATTCAGTTATATTAGTTCTAAATATAATTTAAAAAGGAGACATCCTATTTTACATAAAATCAGAGCCCACACAGGAGTAGATTATGCTGCAGCTAAGGGCACACCAATAAGAGCTACAGGTAATGGGACTATAATTTATGCAGGTCCAAAAGGAGGCTATGGAAATCTTCTGGAGATTAAGCACACGGAAGATTATTCAACTAGATATGCTCATTTAAATAGATTTCAGAATTCTATTAAAGTGGGCAAAAAAGTTAAGCAATCGGATATTATTGGTTTTGTAGGAAAAACAGGAACAGCCACAGGTTACCATCTGCATTATGAATTTAGAGTTAATGGTAAACACACTAACCCCTTAACTGTGAAACTCCCAAATGCTGATCCTATAGAAAAATCTGAAAGAAATTTATTTCAAATCTATACAAAAAGAATTGTATCTGAATTAAAGAATTTTCAAGTGCTCAACCCCCTACCGACTAGCTAAAGATGGGAATATATATAGGTTTAATGTCAGGAACCAGTGTGGATTCTGTTGACTCAGTTGTAGTAGATTTTATAGAAAATAATGTGAAAATAATTAATAAGAAATCTTACCCAATTGAAGATGACTTGAAGAATAGAATATTTTCTTCTGTTTATAAGGAAAGTGTCCAACAAAAAGAAATAAAGCTTTTAGATAAAGAGTTAGGGGAATTATTTGGAAGAGCTGCTAAAGAGATTATTCAAGATTCATCTATAAGTTCGAAAGATATTAAGGCTATAGGAAGTCATGGACAGACTATTAAGCATTCTCCTGAAGGACCTAAACCTTTTTCTTTACAAGTTGGAAGTGCTATGGAAATTACTAAAATTACAGGTATAAAAACTATAACTAATTTTAGAGAAGCTGATGTAAAAGCTGGAGGGCAAGGAGCACCTCTTTCTCCATTATTTCATCAGGCATTATTTAAGATGAAAGATATTTCTAAAGGTGTAGTGATTAACATAGGGGGCATTAGTAACTTAAGCAATATAAACCTAAAAACAAACCAAGTAACTGCTTATGATATTGGTCCAGGAAATTGTTTAATGGATGCTTGGTCAAAAAGACATTTAAGTAAAAGTTTTGACCAAGGAGGATCATGGGCATCTAAAGGTAGGTGTAATGAAAAGCTTTTAAATATAATGCTAGAAGACTCTTTTTTTCACACAAAAAACCCCAAAAGTACTGGCACTGAATATTTTAACTTAGAGTGGTTTGAGAAAAGATTAAAGGAGCTTTCAGAAGATATATCCAATGAAAATGCTCAGGCTACTTTATGTGAACTAACAGCAAGATCTATCTTTAATGAGCTAGTTAAAACAAACTCATTGAATAAGAAAATTTATATTTGTGGGGGTGGAATACATAATAAATTTTTGATCAAAAGATTAGATCTTTTAATCGATGGCAGGACTCTTTCAACAGAATCTTTAGGGATAGATCCTGATTTTATGGAAGCTATATGCTTCGCTTGGCTAGCAAAGCAAAGACTTAAAAACCGAGAGTTTGACCTTTCTTCTATTACTGGAAGTACAAGAAGAGTTATTTTAGGAGAAATCTATTAAAAAAAATATTAAATAGAGAAAGATTCTCCACAGCCACAAGTAGTTACTGCATTAGGGTTCTTCACAATAAACTTAGATCCAGATAAATCCTCAACATAATCTATAGTTGATCCAGCTAGATACTGAAGACTCAAAGGATCAATTATTAAATTAGCTCCATCCTTTGATACTTTTGTATCCTCATCATCCATATCTTGATCAAAAGAGAAACCATATTGAAATCCAGAACATCCTCCTCCTGTTACATAAACCCTTAAATTTATTTTACTAAGTTCTTTTGGATCAGAAAGAGAGTGAATCTTTTTTACTGCTCCTTCGGTAAGATTTAATTTAGTAGGATTAAATATTTCAACCATAATTAGATTTTAAATTAAACCGGTGTTCTGATCAAAAGCGTAAAGTAAATTAAAACATTCAACAGCTTGACCTGAAGCGCCTTTAATTAAATTATCAATACACGAAGTGATAAGAATTTGATTCTTAATAGAGGACTGATGCACTGAAATTAAGCAATCGTTAGTATTGGTAACTGATTTTAAATTAGGGGCTTCATCAAGAATTTTTATAAACTCAGAATTTCTATAAAATTCTTTATAAATATTAGCAAAGCTAAAATTAATGACAGAATTAAATTTAATATAAGCAGTTAGATATATACCTCTTTTTATTGGCAGCAATTGTGTAGTAAAACTTAAATCAATCCTTTTTTTGCTTAATAATTTAATGGTTTGCTGAATTTCAGGATAATGCCTATGGCCTTCAGTATTATAAGCTTTAAAATTTTCTAGCATTTCTCCTGAAAGGTTTCTTGAAGCTGCCCTACCTGCTCCAGTCATACCCGATTTAGCATCAATGATCATGCTATCAATTGAATGTTCAGACCTTAAAGCTGGCAAAACAGACAATAAGCTTACAGTTGGATAGCATCCGGGAACTGCTATAAGCTTTGCCTTCTTAATTTCTTCTCTAAAAAGTTCAGGAAATCCATAAACTGAGTGTTGAAGATTTTCAGGGCTACTATGTTTAAGTCCATACCAAGACTCCCAAGTTTTTAAATCCTTTAATCTAAAATCAGCAGATAAGTCTATTATCTTAATATTTTTGGCTAAAAATTTATTTACTAGATTCATAGATACCCCGTGAGGAGTGCATAGAAATATCAATTCACAGTCATAAAAAATATTATCATTAGGAGGCACAAATTTAATATCTTCCTCAATTAAGCTTTCTTCTTCAATCAAATCCTTTACATACTGACCAGATAATTGTCTAGAGCTTACAGCTAGTAGATTTGAATTTGGATGCTTAATTAATAACCTAACTAGTTCCTCTCCTGCATATCCAGAAGCTCCTATAATTCCTATTTTTACCTTAGATTTTCTCAAGTTTACTAACCTAAATAGATGGGGGCCGGCATTATAAGTAATTACGGCAAGCTAACAAATAAATTTGTTTGTCCTATCTTTGATTTAAATTTAGTTATCTAGTTATTATTTGTATAAATACTCAGCAAAACAACTTCCCAAGCAGAAGCTTCTTTATTTATTAGTCCTCTAGAAGCAAAAGCAGAAGACTCTTTAGTTAATCCTTGTTCTAGTCTCAGATGAGATAGTCTTAAATAAACAGCACTTTCATTTTTAGCTATTCTAAGAGCCCTTTCTAAAAGGGAACTCGAGTTTGATAAGTCCCCTTTTTTCCAAAAATTATCAGCTTCAACAATGATTCTCTGAACTGAAGGTTTTTTTGCATTAATTTTGAGGATCTCATTCTTTAATAGCCCCATATCATCAGATAGAAGTTTAATTGAGCTTGATAAAGCTTCAATTTTTAAATCTTTAGGACCCAATTCTTTTTTTTGCAACCCAGAACAACTAATAAAAAAACATATAGATAATGAAATTAAATAAAAACTAATTCCTTTCATTTTTTCCTTCAATGACTTCTTTGATCTTACTTACTACCTTTGATTTATAGGAAATATCTTGACCCCTGCATTTTCTTCTATTTAACGGCAAGTAATCCGGTTCAGTACCGATTATATATGGTATTTGAATAGATGCTTTACAACCTCTTCCACTTAATAATCCATCTGCAGAATCAATCCATTCAAATTTTACTTTAGAGGGTTGTTTTAATGATAAAGATAATGGATCCAAATCATTCATTAGTTTTTTCCATACTTGAAGAGCTCCGGTCCTTCCAGTAAGAGGAGACTTTCTATTATCATCAAAACCAAGCCAAATCAAAGCTAGGTACTCTCCAGCATAACCAACAAACCAGCTATCTCTCTGATCATCTGAAGTGCCTGTTTTTCCCCCAACATTCCACTTATTAATTATATTCTTCGAGTAACCTCTTGCAGTTCCATCTATGAAAGTTTGTTGTAATGCGAATTTTAATAAGAAAATTGGCTCATTTCTAAATTTTTGCTCTATTTGCAATGGATATGAAAAAGATAAATCTTTGTTTTCATTTTCAACAGATCTAATGGAACTTAGAGGTGAAGAAAAACCATTAGAAGCTATGGTTTGATAGGCCTGAATTGCTTCAAAAGGCGTAAGTTCGAAAGCTCCAACAAATAAGGAGGGATATTCTTTTATATTTCTTTTTATACCTAATTTATCAAAAGTTTTATTCAATTTTGAATAACCGATTTCCATTCCAAGTCTTGTAGTAGCAATGTTATAAGATTCAGAAAGAGCCAGATAGAGAGGAACTTCTCCGTGGAATTTTTTATCAAAGTTATTTGGTTCCCAAACCTCGCCATTATCTAGGTCTACAGAAAGTGCAGAATCATCTAAAATTGTTGAAAGATGGTATTTTTCCTTTTCTTCTAAGGCAGTAAGATATATGAAGGGTTTTATTAACGATCCTATGGGTCTTAGTGCATTTATTGATCTATTAAAACCTGAGATCTTAGCTTCTATATTACCAACAGTTCCTTTTATTTCTCCTGTAAAGGAATCAATAACTAATGCAGCTCCCTGAAGATCGTTTAACCTTTTTCCATACTTCTTTACTAGTTCTTTCTTTGTTTCCTTTAAATTTGATTCAAGTAAGTCTTGAATGACCGGATCAAGATTTGTGATAACTTTTAATCCTTCTGTTCTGAGGTCTCTTTCTTTGAAATTTTTTCTTAGATCTAAAACAACTAGATCACTAAATGAAGGGTATTTAGAAATACTCCTATAAGAAGGCTGAATTACTCTAATTGGTTTTGATATTAGGTTTAAATATTCTTTCTTTGAAATTAAATTTTGATCTCTAATTTGCTCTAAAACTAGATTTCTTCTAGCTAAAGATCTATTGGGATTTCTTGAGGGGTTATAAATAGAAGGGCCTTTTAACATCCCAACTAATAAAGCTTTCTGATCTATGCTTAAATTCTCTAATGTTGTGCCGAAAAAGAAAAGTGATGCGGAACCAAAACCATGTATTGCTCTCCTCCCAGATTGAGCAATAAAAACATCATTAACATATGCTAAAAGTATTTCATCCTTCGAATAATGTAATTCAATTAATACAGCAGCTATGGCCTCTTTAATTTTTCTTCTAATGGTCTGCTCTGAAGAAAAGAACAAGCTTTTTGCTAACTGTTGCGTGATGGTGCTGCCACCTTCTTGAATACCCATAGCTTGGGTATTTCTAACTAAGGCTCGAAGGATAGCCTTAAAAGAGATTCCAAAATGATTAAAAAAATTTCTGTCTTCAACTGCAAGAATTATCTGTTTTAAGTCTTCAGGCACTTGAGAAGAATTAAGTAATAGACGTTCTTCAAAATGAGACGGATAAACACCTCCTATGGCCAAAGGTTCAAGTTCAAATAAATCTATAGGTATGTTGTCTCTCCTTCTAATACTTTCAATCCTTTCATTAAGAATTTTTAACTTATATATCTCAGATTCATTATTTTCAAAGCCTCTGGTATAGATATTTAAAATATTCCCTCTAAGGGAATATTGACCTGGAGAATTTAGAGACCCAGAGACCTCTTCATAAGAAAGAATTTTTAATTCTTTTTCTAAATGGTTTAAATTAACTCTACTGCCCTCTGCTAACTCTAGGGGCCTTGAGTAGATTTTTGCTGGAATTGTCCATAGCACCCCCTCTAGTTTATTAGTTACCTTGGAGTTAATAATAGCCACCATAGCAATAGCTAAAACTATTAGTGCCGTTAAACAAATAAGGCCCAGTGAAGTTAAAGTTAACTTAATTTTCATTTATCACTTGATAAAATTCTCTAATTACAACAGTCTACGTTTTTTAAAAATATTTTGGACAAAAAAATGAACTATGACATATGTTCTGTTGGTAGTGCTTTAGTAGATTTTACTTTTAGTATAGACAAAAGATATGAGAGAAATCTAATCAGCTATGGAATACCAAAAGGTTCCATGACTCTTATTGAAAGAGAAGATCAAGAAGCTTTAATCAAAGAATTAACAGAGATGGGTAAAACTCATGACAAAGCTTGTGGAGGTTCTGGTACAAACTCTACAGTTGCAGCTTCTCTATTTGGGGCGAAGTGCCACATGACCTGTATAGTTTCTGATGATGATCATGGGAGATTTTATATAGAAGATCTTTCATCTAATAATGTAAATCATACAAACCCACCGATCTCATCGGATCTTTCTTCTGGAAGATGTTTAGTTATGGTTTCTGATGACGCAGAAAGGACTATGTGCACTAATTTAGGAATTAACACAGAATTCAAAGCATCTGATTTAGAAGAAAAAATAATCAAAGCTTCTAATTATTTATTCTTGGAAGGCTATCTTGTTGCATCGCCAAAAGGAATGGAAGTTTGCAAAAAGGCAGTACAGGCTGCAAAAGATAATAACACCAAAGTTTCAATTTCTCTTTCAGACCCGAATATAGTACATGCCTTCAAGGATGAAATTAAAACTCTTCTAGATATGAATTGTGATCTTATATTCTGCAATGAAGATGAAGCTCTGGCTTATACTGAAACAGATAACTTATCAAATGCAATCCAAATTTTTAAAGAAATATCACCTAATTTCTTAATCACACAAGGTTCAGCTGGTTGTATAGGATTTGACGGAAAAAATGAATTCAATATTCCTGGAATTAAAGTGAATGCTATAGATACTAACGGTGCCGGTGATATGTTCGCTGGAGCAGTTTTATACTCTATCACTTCGGGTTCAAGCTTAGAAAAGGGAGCTGTATTTGGCTGCTACGCAGCTTCTAAAGTTGTTAGCAATGTTGGTCCAAGATTATTAAAAGAAGAATATTTTCAAATAAAGAATAATTTTTTCTAGCTATTAAAAAAATATTCTGATAAATTGCTGCGCGCTTAAAGAAAGCCTATATAAATATCATCTAATAATGCCAAAAAAATCTACAAAAGATACTAAAGCTAAAAAAACTCAAACTAAGAAACCTGCAGCTAAAAAAACTGTGGTTAAAAAAACTACAGTTAGAAAAAATACTAAAAGTAAAGAAGCTCCAAAAATAAATACAAGAAAAAAAACAAAAGTAAATTCTAAATATAAAGACGAAGAAACATTTCTGGCTTCGATTGAGCCCTATAAATTAAGTAAGAAAGAAAAATACATGAGCGCCAAGCAAAAGAAACATTTTTCTAACATTCTGCAATTATGGAAAAAAATGCTTCAGATGGAACAAGATAAAACTGTTAATGAAATACAAAGTGGAGGTAATCATTATGCAGATGAAGCTGATAGAGCAACTCATGAAGAGGTGTTTTCTTTGGAAATAAGAACCAGAGAAAGAGAAAGAAAGCTTCTTGCTAAGATTGAAAAATCTATTGATGACTTAACTAATTCAGATTACGGATTTTGTTCTAACCCTTTTTGTGGTGTTGAGATAGGAATTAGAAGATTGGAAGCCCGACCCACTGCTAGTCTTTGCATAGACTGTAAGACGCTCGAAGAAATATCTGAGAAACAAAAATTTGGTGGATAATAAAACTTCTCAAATTAAATAGATTTTAAAACTTTCCTACAAAAATACTTGTAAAATGATCAGCATAAATTTTGACATGCTGAAGTGGAGAAAGAAGTCTTAGACTTAAAAAAATATAATAAAATTCCTAAATTTATTGCCGTTGAAGGACCTATTGGTGTAGGTAAAACAACTTTAGCTTCACTTTTAGCAAAATCGCTAGAATATGAAACTTTTTTAGAAAAGCCCTCAGAAAATCCTTTTCTAAACGAATTCTATAGAAATCCTTCTCAAGCAGCCCTTGCAACCCAGCTTTTCTTTCTATTTCAAAGGGTAAACCAGATAAAAGAATTAAAACAGGGAGATATTTTTAGTCCGGTAAGAGTATCTGATTTCTTACTTGATAAAGATAAGCTTTTTGCAAAAGTTACGTTAACAAAACATGAACTGTCCCTTTATGAACAAATCTATGACTATCTTTCCATAGATCTCCCATCTCCTGATGTAGTAGTCTACCTACAAGCGGAAACCAAGACCCTATATGAAAGAGTTATGCAGAGAGGCATAGAAATGGAAAGGAATATTTCTTTTGACTACCTTGAATCTTTAAATGAATCTTATAAAGAATTTTTTCTTAGCTTCAATAGATCCCCAGTATTAATAGTAAATTCAGAATTTCTAGACTTAGTTCATAATAAAGATCATTATTCAGTTCTTTTAGAAAAATTATTAGAATATTTTAATAACCCAGAAGGAAGAATGATGTACTTTAGTCCTTCTCCTTCTTTAGCTTAAAGATAAATATGTCTGAAAAAGTAGTTTATGAAGTTCCTGAAAGAGTGAAAGAAGGTTCTTTATTAAGTGAGGATGATTACCAATCGCTCTATGAAAATTCTTTAAAGGATCCGGATTCATTTTGGGATGCTCAGGCTAAAAAATATTTAGATTGGATTTCACCTTGGACTAAGGTTTCTAATAGTAATTTTATTAAAGGGGAAGTTTCATGGTTCATAGGAGGAAAGATCAATGCTTCAATAAACTGTATTGATAGACATCTAGAAAATAAACCAGATGACATAGCAATAATTTGGGAGGGAGATGATCCTTCCATTTCAAAAAAGATTACCTATTCAGAATTGCATTTAAATGTATGTAAATTTGCTAATGCCCTGAAAGATCGAGGAGTAAAAAAAGGAGATAGAGTCTGCATATATATGCCAATGATACCCGAAGCGGCTTATGCGATGTTAGCTTGTAGCAGGATAGGAGCAATACACTCTGTAGTTTTTGGAGGCTTTTCTCCAGAGTCTTTAAAAGACCGAATTTTAGATTCTGATTGCCAAACTGTCATAACAGCAGATGAAGGATTAAGGGGAGCTAAGAAAGTACCTCTTAAAGAAAACGTTGATGCTGCTTTAGAAAATTGCCCTAATGTTCACACAGTCTTTGTAGTTGAACGAACTGGGTCCAATATAAATTGGATTGAGGGAAGAGATATAGCATATGAAGAGATAGTTAAATCTGCCTCTTCAGACTGCAAACCTGAAGAAATGGATTCTGAAGACCCCTTATTCATTCTTTATACTTCTGGATCAACTGGAAAACCTAAGGGAGTTCTTCATACAACTGGTGGGTACTTATTGCAATCAACTATGAGTCATAAACTAGTATTTGATTATCATGATGGAGATATTTATTGGTGTACAGCAGATGTGGGCTGGATAACTGGGCATTCCTATATAGTCTATGGACCCCTTTCAAATGGAGCAACAACCTTAATGTTTGAAGGAATACCTACCTATCCTAGCTTCTCAAGATTTTGGGAAATAGTAGACAAACACAAAGTCAATATCTTTTACACCGCTCCTACTGCTTTAAGAGCTCTAATGGCTCAAGGAGATACACCCCTAGAATCCACATCTAGGGAGTCGATTAGAGTCCTTGGTACTGTCGGAGAACCTATAAACCCTGAAGCTTGGGAATGGTATTACAATTCTGTAGGAAATAAGAAATCTCCCATAGTAGATACCTGGTGGCAAACAGAAACTGGAGCTGCAATGATAAGCCCGTTGGCTGGCTCAACTCCCCAAAAGCCTGGAAGTGCAACTAAACCTTTTTTTGGAGTTGAACCTGCTCTGTTAGATGAAGAAGGAAATGAAATCAAAGGAGAAGGATCTGGAAACCTGGTAATAAAAAGAAGTTGGCCTTCTCAAATAAGAACCGTATTTGGTGATCACAAGAGGTGTATAGAAACCTACTACACCCTTTACCCTGGCTACTACGCAACTGGAGACGGAGCAAAAAGAGATAAGGATGGATATTACTGGATTACGGGAAGAGTTGATGATGTCCTTAATGTATCAGGGCATCGTCTTGGAACAGCAGAGATAGAGAGTGCTCTTGTTTTACATGAAAAAGTAGCTGAGGCAGCAGTTGTAGGTTATGAGCATGAAATTAAAGGGCAAGGAATCTATTGTTATGTAACACTAATGACTGGGATAGAACCCGATGACGAAATTAGAAGTGAACTAATCAACCTGGTATCTAAAGAGATTGGAGCTATAGCAAAACCAGATATAATTCAATGGTCACCAAGCCTTCCAAAAACAAGGTCAGGTAAGATTATGCGTAGAATTTTAAGAAAAATTGCCTCAAATGAAATAACTGAGCTTGGAGACACTTCAACATTAGCTGAACCAAGCGTAGTAGAAGAACTTATAAAAAACAGAGAGAACCAATAAATGTCTTTGAATGATTTAATAAATAAAAAAACTATTCTTCCTTCTAAGTCTGAGGCCCTACCAGGAAGAACTGAAGAAATTGAGGTCCCAAAAGAACACTTTGTTAAAGGCACTCCTTTAAAAGGTCCTTTTCCAAAAAATTATGAAAAAGCGGTCTTTGGTATGGGTTGTTTTTGGGGAGTAGAAAGAAAGTTTTGGGAAACAGATGGGGTTTATACTACAGCTGTGGGCTATTCATCGGGGTTTACTGAAAACCCTACTTATAGAGAAGTTTGTACCGGTTTTACAGGCCACAACGAGACTGTCTTAGTTATTTTTGATCCATCCATAATTACATTTGAAAGTCTTCTAATAACTTTTTGGGAACAGCATGACCCCACCCAAGGCATGCAGCAAGGAAATGATATTGGAACCCAGTATAGGTCTGGTATTTATTGCTTTGATGAAGACCAAAGAAACTTAGCTTTAAAAACTAAAGCAAAATATCAGAAATTACTAAACGAAAAAGGGTTTGGTTATATCACTACCGAAATTAATTCAGTTGGAGAGTTTTATTATGCTGAACATTATCACCAACAGTATTTAGCTAAAAACCCTGATGGTTATTGCGGAGTTGATGGAACTGGAATTAAATTTAATTAGTTACCACCTATCCAGACAAACTGATTGTCCTCTTTTCTAACCTTCTTTTCATTTAACAACTTTATAAGGTGAGCTTCCAAAGACCATTTAGCTATAGGAAATAAAGATGCATCAACATCCCCATAAACTTTTTCAACTAGTGTATCTGGATTTCCACTGCTTTCTTCTTTAATTGCTTGTATAACTTTCTTTTCTCTTTCCAATCGGTGCTTAATGATCCATTCAGCTACAGAATGAGGATCTTGCAATAAGTCACCATGACCAGGAGCTATGGTCTTTAGGTCATATTCTTTTAACATTCTTAGCGAATCTAAATAGTCTTGCATATTGCCATCTGGTGGTGAAATAACCACAGTTGATCCATTCATAATATGGTCTCCTGTAAATAAGAGTTTCTCTTCTTTTAAAAGAAAACAGAGATGATTTGATGCATGACCCGGGGTATGAATAACTTCCAGAGTATGGTCTTTTGCTTCTATGACGTCGCCATGAGAAAGTATTCCAGTTGGTTTAAATGTTGTGTCCTGGTGTCTTGTAGATTCTGTTAATAAACCGTATGCAGGGATGTCAACCATGTCTTGAAGAAGACTCACTCCCGGCGAGTGATCAAGATGAGTATGAGTTACAACAATACGATTTAAATTTAAAGACGAAGAAATAATTGCCTCTATGTGATCCTTTATTGCAGGTCCAGGATCAACTACGGTGAGGTCTTCCTTATTCCCGACAATATAAGTATTGGTTCCTGGACCAGTGAAAACGCTTGAATTCCCTGCTGTTATTCTCTTTACTAAGGGAGTAACCTGTATTATCTCTTCTGCTAGCATTGGTTAAAGTTATTAGTGATCCTCATATCCCTCATCACCAGGTAATAAACCGACATATTTGCCATCTTTCATAAAAAATTTAGGCTCTATGGTAGCAATATCATATGGATTTATAGAATTCTTTTCTTCTAGAAGTTCTTTTGTATTGTTATACCCACAAATGCTCTCGAGATTTTTTATAGTGGGCATAATCAAGAGCAATTTACCTTGTTCAAATTGAGCTAATGCTTCTTCTGGTTTTATCCATAAGCTATTTACACTTTCAGATCCATCATGAATAGCTTCTTGTCCTTCTGGAGCCTGAGCAATAAAAAACCTTGTGTCATATCTTCTTTTTTCTACCTTGGGGGTAATCCAATGAGCTAAGTAAGCCAATCTATCCGTAGCTAAAAAAAGTTCTTCGTTTTTACACATCTCAGCTAAAACAGGCTCTCTTTCATTAAGTCTCTTTCTATAACTGATAAAACGTTCATTTTCTGAATTATCCTTAGGGTCAAAGTTGCTCCCATCTCTCCTATAAGCTAAAAGTATTCCAGCTTCTTCAAAGCACTCTCTTATGACTGCTACCCAATAAGCAAGTCCACCACTCTCAATTCCCAAGGCCGATGATGCATCTTTGTCGCTTACGCCTCGACAAATCTCGCTTAAATGTTCAGATGAATCCTCTAAGTCTACTTTTCCACCTGGAAAAACATAAGCTCCTCCAAAGTTAGTTTTAGCTGCTCTCTCAATTAAAAAAACTTCGATTCCCTCTCCTTCTATGTCCCTAACAAGTAATACTGTTGCCGCTGGTTTAGGTTCTGCAGGAGCCTCTTTAGGGTCAGCAAATTGATGGTTAACTTGTTTTAATTGTTCATTCATGTTTTTTATTATGCTTTATGAGATTGGTATAGACTAGTTAATTGAAAAAATATGGCTAGATAATTTTTTGCTAAAGGAGAGCAAATATGGATCAGCTTACAGAAGATCTCTTTAATAAATTTATTTCTGAACCAAAATCTAAACATTTGATAAGAGTAGAAAATGCGAATATTTTTTATCAAAAATGGGGTAATCCCAATAATCCAGGAATTGTACTAGTCCATGGTAGTGGAGCACACTCCCACTGGTGGGACTTTGTAGCGCCATTATTATTAGATCAATATGAAGTTTGTGCTTTAGATCTAACCGGGATGGGCAATAGTGATCACAGAGAAAACTATACTCCTGAGACTTACGGTAAAGAGATTTTAGCTGTTGCAGAAGATTCTGGATTTTTTGAAAGTAGACCTTGTAGTCCTATAATTTGTGGTCATAGTCTAGGAGGCTACATGAGCATTCATGCAGCAAATTTAGCTTCAGAATTAGTTAAGGGAGTCATAATGATAGACTCTCCAATAAGACCGCCAGATTTTGATTATTCTAACCATAGAGGGAGTGGTCCCATAAGGAAAAGGAAAAATTACCCAAATGAGAAGGCAATCCTAGAGCGCTTTAAGCTAGCCCCTGATCAGCCTATAGCTTTTCAATTTATCTTGGACTACATAGCAAAAAATTCAATTCAAGAAATAAATGGGGGCTTTGAATGGAAATTTGATGATACCCTTTTTAATAAACTTGGTTATCCAAATATGCCTAAAAATAGTGCTTTTGGACTGTCCTGTCCTTTAGGTTATATATATGGTGAAAACAGTGCTCTAGTTACTCCAAATATCCTTAAATATATGAAGTCCAAATTCAAAGAAGATACTATAGTAATAGAAATTAAAGAAGCTCATCACCATGTTCTATTAGATAGACCCATTGAGTTAGCAAAGGCTATTAAAAAGATAGATCTAAATTGGTAATCTTTATTTTCTGGGAGGAACTCCCCTCACCATAGTAAGAGATACTATTGGAGCCCCTTCTCTTCTGTATTTAGATAGCTTTTGATATTCAGGGTCGTTGTACCAACCCTTGGCAATTTCTTCTGAGGGGAATTTAAAAATTACTACCCTTCCTTCAAGAGGACTATGACCTTCTAAGTGCTCTATTGAGTCATCGAATGTAACAAATTCTCCACCATGCTTTTTCAAAATGGGGAAAAAGCCTTTTTCATATACCCTATAGGTTTCCTTATCTTCTATTTTTAAGTTGGCTATAAAAAAAACTTCTATTTCTTCCATTAGAGTTTTTTATGACGCTCTAACTTCTTTTAATCTACCATCAATAATTGCCTCAGCATCAGAAACTAGTCTTGATACAAGCTCATCACAGGTAGGAACATCTTTAACTCTTGCAACAGAAATACCAGCAGACCAAACTCCTGCTTCAAGGTCACCTACTTCAAAAACCCCCTTACCTCTTTGTCCGGCAACTAACTCTTGAACGTCTTCAAAAGTAGCTGTTCCGGTTGACTCTATCTCGACTACTTGATCTGAAATAGTATTTTTAAATACCCTTGCTGTATTGTGCATGGTTCTAAACATTAGGTTGGTAGAACGCTCATCAGCTTCGGTCATCTTGTCCTTTACATTCTGGTGAATCAAGGACTCTTTGGTTGCCATAAACCTAGTCCCCATAACTATTGCCTCACCACCTAAAGCTAACGCTGCAACTAAACTTTTTGCATCACTAAATCCTCCACAACCTGCCACTGGTATATCCAAAGCTTCTGCAGCCTGAGGAAGTAAAACTAAAGAAGGGATATCGTCTTCTCCGGGGTGACCTGCACACTCAAACCCATCTATAGTTACAGCATCGCAACCGACATCTTGGGCTTTTAGTGCATGCCTAACTGATGTGCACTTATGAATTACCTTAACATCGTAGGCCTTAAAAAGTTCCATAAAAGGTTCGGGGCTTCTACCGGCCGTCTCTACAATCTTTATACCCGATCCAACTATAGATTGAGCATATTCTTCGTAAGGAGGAGGTTTGATTGCAGGAAGTATCGTTAAGTTTACTCCAAAAGGTTGATCAGTCATTTCCCGTGTCCTTTCTATCTCTTTACTCAAGGCTTCTGGAGTAGGCTGAGTTAAGGCAGTTAATATTCCTAAAGCTCCTGCATTTGCTACCGCAGAAACTAATTCTCCGGTTCCAACCCACTGCATTCCACCTTGGATAATAGGGTGCTTGATACCAAATAATTCTGTAATTCTTGTTTTAAGCATATTCTTTCCTCAAAGATTCAAACGGACAGTAACTATAACCTCTCGAAATTATCATGCAACCTACTTTATTATTAACTCTTTTTAGTTAAAGTATATAAAATACAAATCAGATGAAAAAACTCAATAAAGTCCACTTTTCCATAATATTCCTACTTTTTTTTAGCCTACTAAGTCCAAAAGAATTAAATCGAGGTTTAGAAATAGCACTGAAAGCCGATGAAAGCTTTTCAGGGTATGGAGATAGTAAAACAACCTTGAGAATGACTTTGAAAGACAGGAAGGGTTTGGTAACTGAGAGAGTAATGGAAATGCGGCTACTTGAAGTTCCTGAAGATGGAGATAAAAGTTTAATAGTTTTTGACAGTCCAAGAGATGTTCGTGGTGTCGCCGTGCTAAGCCACGCTCATAAAGTAGGTTCTGATGAGCAATGGCTTTATCTGCCTGCTCTTAAAAGAGTAAAGAGAGTGGCTTCAAAAAATAGAACAGGGCCTTTCTTAGGTAGTGAATTCTCACTAGAAGACCTCTCTTTTCAAGAGGTAGAAAAATACTCTTATGAGTACTTAAGAGAAGAAAAACTAAACGGAAAAGAAACCTATGTTATTAAAAGGATTCCACTAGATCCCTACTCTGGTTACACAAAACAGATTGTTTGGATTAGTAAATCTAATTACCTGATTCATCAAATTAACCATTTCGATAGGAAATCATTTCATGTTAAAACTCAAACCTTTTCAAATTACAAAAAATATATGAATAAATTCTGGCGCCCAAGTGAGATTCATATGATTAATCACCAAACAAATAAAACAACAACCTTATTTTTTGAAGCGCTGTTATTTAATACAGGGTTATCCGATAAAGACTTCACCCAAAACAGTCTTAAAAGATCAAAATAAATGGTTTGTAGTTTTTCTTGCGATATTACTAAAGTCTCTTTAATAATCTCTATAATTCTTTCTAGTAGTTTTCTCTATTCGAAAGTTGAAAGATATGGAGAAGTTTCTTTTGAAAATAGATCTTTCTCTGAACAAGGTTTATTCGACCAACAAAAAAATCACTATTCTTTTACCTTGTCACCAGAATTTTACTTTGAGTCGGAAGATCAAAACACTTCCTTTACTTTCAAAACAAAAATTAGAAAGGACTCTTTAGATAATGAGAGGAATCTTTTTGATATTCAGGATTTGAGTTTAATTAAAGTGAAAAACTCTTACGAAACAAGAATTGGTATAAGAAGAGATTTTTGGGGAGTAACAGAGACCGTGCACAGGGTGGATATTATTAATCAAACTGATCAAGTAGAAAGTTTTGATGGTGAAGATAAATTAGGTCAACCTATGATAAATTTTTCTTTAGAAAGAGATTGGGGTGTTCTAGATATCTATGCCCTTATAGGATTTAGGGAGAGGACTTTTGCTGGAGAAAAGGGAAGGCTTAGAGCACCATTCTTAATTGATACAAATTCTGCAATATATGAATCTGGTGCTAAAAACTTACGTACTGATTTCGCTTTTAGATGGAGCCAATCATATCGAAACTTAGAGATAGCTCTTTCGCATTTTTCTGGAACTTCTAGAGAACCTAAGTTTATCAATAAAACTGCAAGCTCTAAGACACCTTATTATGGAATAATTGACCAGACAGGATTAGAAGCTCTCTATATTATGGGTAGTCTTGCACTTAAATTAGAAGCTATAAGTAGATCAGGTCAAGGCGATAGATTTTCTGCAGCTACTGTTGGTTTTGAATATACTCAAGTTGGAATATTAAGCTCTAGATTAGATTTGGGGTGGATATTGGAACTCAATTACGATGATCGATATGAAGAATCCCCTTTGGCATTAGGAACTAGATTAATCTTCAACGACATGTATGACTCACAAATCCTTTCTGGTGTTATGAGAAATGAAGAAACAGGAGAGACTAATGTTTTTGTGGAAGCCTCTAAAAGAATCGGGAATTGTTGCAGAATGTCGTTCGAGTCTATTTATTTTAATGGAGGAAATGATTCAAACAAGATGCAAAAAATGTTTGAGCATTTAAAACAAGATGATTTTGTCAGACTTGAATTTATTTATTATTTAGGAAATTAAGAAAATGAAAAAATTATTGGACGTCAATTTCCTAGCTGAAAGTATTATGCGATACAGACCTATTTGTATAATAATTTCTCTTCTAATTCTTGCTGGATTAGCCCAAGGACTATCGAAGATAAGTTTTAATCCAGACATAAACGCTTTCTTTCCTGAAAATGACCCTATAACAACTTCGCACTTGAAGATAGAAGATACATATTCTTCTATGGATAATGCAGTAATTGGCATTGGAGTTAAAGAAGGTACTGTTTTTAGCAACGAAACTTTGTCTTTAATTGAAGATCTAACAGAAAAGGCCTGGAAAACTCCGCATTCGTTAAGGGTTGACTCTTTATCTAACTATTCTTATGTATCTGCGAATGGAGATGACTTGTTCATTGAGCCTTTTATAGAGAATTCTAGTAATTACGACCTTAAGACCTTAAAAGAAAAGGAAATAATTATTGAAGGTGAAGAACTTGCTTATGGTGCAATTATCTCTAAAGACAAAAAAACTTCTCTAATCAATATTGTTTTTGACCCCCCAAGAAATGACATTGAAAGAGAATACCAAGAATCCTTGAATTATGTATTAGGTTTCCTGGAGGAGGCTAGAAAAACCCATCCTGAAGTTGATCTAATCATTTCAGGAATTGTTTATATGGAATATCAGAGCCCAATGTTGCTTAAGGCACAAATGCCAAAACTAATGCCTACAGCTATTTTAATAATTCTACTAACACTTTTTCTGCTTTTGAGAAGCCTAGTGGCCGTTACGGGATCTTTCATGGTTATCTTAGTTAGTGTTGTAAGTGCTATGGGATCCATAGGTTTCATGAGTGGAGACATAGCCCAACCTTTCATTATGGTTCCGATACTAATTGCAACATTAGCTGTCGCGGATTGTGTCCATTTATTCAGTCTATACTTTCAAAATCTAGATTCTTCCACAAAAAGTAAAGAAGCAATGCTTGAAAGTCTTAAATTGAACTTACAACCTTTGTTTCTTACTTCTCTAACAACAGCTATTGGTTTTTTAACTCTAAACCTTGCACCTGTAGAGCCCTTAAGGGGTATAGGCAATGGAGTTGCAGTTGGAGTCTTCCTAGCTTTTATATTTACTATCTTACTACTTGCCCCAATTGTGAGTTATTTTAATGTGGGGCAATCAAAAAATATTAACTTTCAAAGAAATTTTGCAAAAAAGCTCGGGCTATTCAGCATTAAGAATTACAAGAAATTATTGTTTATTGTTCCAGCTATATCTTGTTTTTTATTAGCTTTTATCCCTTTAAATAAAACAAATGATAATCCTTTAGAATTTTACTCTGAAAGGTACACGACTTCTGCCGCTGACAGTAAATGGATAAGCCAAAGGATTGGAGGAACTTTTCCTGTAAGCTATGAGTTAAAGAGTCAAGGTACAGTATCTGATCCTGATTTTTTGAGAGAAGTAGATAAGTTTTCTGAGTGGTTAACTTCAAACGAAGAGGTCCTTCACGTTAGCTCCCTTTCTAAAATAATGAAGAATCTCAACAAAACTCTTCATGGTAAGAAAGAGGAATGGAATGTAATTCCAGAAGAGCCCGATCTTAGTGCCCAATATCTTTTTTTCTACGAGATGTCCCTTCCTTACGGCCTAGACTTAACAAATTCTATTAGCCAAAACAAAGAATCGATTAAATTGGTAGCATCTCTAAAAGAGTTAGGGTCTCTAGAGTATAGAGAGTTTAACCAAAGGGTAAATGACTATGCCTTAAAGCATATGCCAAAAGACATGGTTTCTATCGGAACAGGTACAAGGCCTATTTTTGCTTTCATGTCCAAGCTACTATTTACCCAACTTATTTATGCCCTTGGCATAGGTATAGTCTTAATTACAACAACAATAATCCTATTTTTTAGATCTTTTAAATATGGAATATTAACTTCTGTAACAAATGTATTGCCTGTAGGAGTAGCCTTTGGTGTTTGGGCTATAGTTAGCGGTGAAATTTCTATGCTTGTTGGAATTGGCATGGGTACCACCCTAGGAATTATTGTTGATTTTACGGTTCATTTTTTAAGTAAATATCTACACGCAAGAAGGCAAAAAAATCTTGGTGCAGAGGAGGCGGCTGAATACGCCTTTGAAACAGTAGGTTTTGCTTTATTAATTACATCTTTAAGTTTAATTGCTGGCTTTTTAGTTTTATTGCAGGCTTTCTTTATTCCTATACATGGATTTGTACTTTTTTCATCTATAGCCTTTTTATCTGCTTTAATAATAGATCTACTTTTATTTCCTGCCTTATTAATAACATGGGATAAAAGATATAATTAAAAGATAAAAAGGGGAAAAATGAACAACAAAAATTCTGCTAAGTTTAATTACAAAAAGAAGTTTCTAGAAATCCACGGGAAAAAAATGGCTTACATAGATGAGGGTCAAGGTGATCCAACAGTCTTTTTACACGGGAACCCAACTTCCTCATATCTGTGGCGAAATATAATCCCTTATGCCGAAGAAGTGGGAAGAGTTATTGCTCCTGACCTAATAGGAATGGGTGATTCTGAAAAACTAGATGATTCAGGGCCAGAAAAATATACATTTTTAGAACATTCAAAATTTCTCTACAAATTATTGGATGAACTAGATTTAGATAATGTCAGTCTTGTAATCCATGATTGGGGTTCAGCCTTAGGATTTAATTGGGCAAAAATTAACCCTTCGAAAATTAAAAGTATTACTTATATGGAAGCAATTGTTTGTCCAATAGATAGTTGGGAAGAGTGGCCTGAAATTGCTAGAAAAACTTTTCAATTATTTAGATCTGATGCGGGGGAAGAGCTAATTCTAGAAAAGAACTACTTTGTAGAAAGAGTTTTATCTGGAGATACAAGACTTGAGATGGACAGTGAAGAAATGCAAACTTATCTTAAACCATTCTTCAACCCAGGCGAAGATAGAAGGCCTACTTTAACTTGGCCAAGGCAAATTCCGATAGCTGGAGAACCGAGAGAAGTAGTAAAGATTGTTCAAGAGTATGAGGAGTTTTTAGGAAATTCCGATATACCAAAATTATTTGTTAATGCAGAACCGGGTTCAATACTAGTTGGTAAGCAGCGAGAAAGAGCTAGATTGTGGCCAAACCAAAAAGAAGTTACCGTAAAAGGTGGGCACTTTATCCAAGAAATATCTCCAAATGAAATTGGTAAATATCTCAAGGAGTTTCTATTAAGTATTTAAACTTTTTTTGCTAACTTGAAAGCTATTAATGCAGTTGGTACAAGAGATAAAGAACAAAATAAAAAAGAGCCGGAATAACTAAAATTAGCCATAAAAATAGGTGCCAAATTATTACCTATTAAGGTAGAAATATTAGCCAGACCCATAAAAATACCAAAATTTGTTGCACTCGACTGGGAGGTACATAAAGCCATAAAGGTTGCGAACATGCATACTGAAATCGCAGCTCCAGACATATCTAAACCTAAAACCACTGCGTAAGCATATTCATTAGAAATACCACTTGAATATTGTCCTAGTAAGAAATAAATAATAATCTGACAAAATATAAATAAAAATAATAATAGATGTCTTTGATAGAAAGTTCCGACTATTCCTACTAACAAGCCTGCAAATCCTCCCAGAATCATTCCCCATGGTCTTAAATTTCCTATCTGTTGACCTGTCCAACCAAGTTGTTCTAAAAAGAATTTGTTATAAATAACCTCATAAACTCCTTGACCTAGGTTTATAAAAAATAAAAAGAGAATAGCCCAAAATGCCCTTTTATCTATAAATACAGAAATAAATTCTTTAAAGAGATTACCAATACCTAGAAAATTTCTTCTTATGACCGAGTCTTGGAATCCAATTTTAAAATCAAGCTCTTTAGAAAACAAAGGTACTAAGAAAATTAAGAACATTAGTAAAATCAGTAAGCTTATTCCTTGAGATATTCCATAAGAAAAATAAAAAACAGTTCCTAAAAACATTCCTAATCCATTTCCTGCTACCTTGCTTCCCCACATCAACCCATTAGCTTTAGTTAAAGTCTTCTCTTCCAAACTATCTGCAGCTAAAGCGTCTGTAGCTAAATCTTGGAATGCTATAAAGAAATTTATTATCATTACGAGGACTCCAATAGAATAAATAGAAAGATTAGAACCTAAGAATGCCATAGGAAGAAGAACCATCATTACTCCTATTTGGCTAAATAATATCCAAAACCTTCTTCTTCCAAATCTTCTAAGAGAATATATATCCACCAACGGGCCAAGCAAAAACTTAATTGTCCATGGTAAAAGCAATATTGAAGAGAAAGTTGCTAGTTCGACAACAGAAGCACCTTGAGAAGCAAAATAGGTGTTCATAGCAAAAAACAAAAAGCCATTAGGAAGGCCTTGTGCTAAATACAAAGCAGATAAACAGAATAAATGCCAAGGTGAAGCAGAACTCAATGTTCTATTTGCGATTAGGCTTAACATTTATATAGATTTACCTCTAATTAAATAGCTCTTTTAACAACTTATAGGATTCTTTTTTTTCTTGAAAGGGTTCGCAAATAGTAATAACTTTTAATTCCTCTGGGTTAACTGCTTTAACCATTGGATTTAACCTTTTTTGAATAGTTTCTTGAGAACCCACAAAGGGTCTACTTTCAGTTTCACTTAAATAACTATAATCAATCTCTTCTAGGGCTTCCTTTTTAGAAGGGAAACATGAAGACTCCCCTTTCTGAATTCTTTTTCTCCATAACGAAGCACTACTTGAAAGTTCTATAGCTTGTTGGTCTGTTTCAGCACAAATTGAAAAGATCGCGAGGCTGACCCTGGGAGAATCAGAAAAAATAGAGGGTTTAAAATTTTTTCTATATCTATCTGCTAAATGTAGACAATCTTTCTCAATAAAATGGGCTAAAGACATTGGCAACCCAAAAAAGGAGGCTATATCTGCACCATTCTCCGATGAAACTAATAACCAAAGCTCAGGAAGATTTCCTAACCCTGGAGTCACATCAACTAACTCAAAAGCATCAGTTTCTGGTTTTTCTCCCAAAAGAAATGACTTTAGATCATTTAATTTTGTATTAAAAAATTCACTTCCTGTTGTTTTCGATCCATAAGCTAAAGCTCCTGCTTGATAAGGGTTACTGCCTGGGGCTCTTCCTAGTCCTAAATCTATTCTGCCTGGGAATAAAGACTCTAAAAGTCTAAAATTCTCTGCTACCTTATAGGGACTATAATGCATCAGCATTACTCCGCCTGAACCTATCCTGATTGAATTTGTTGCATTAGCTAAAGAGGGTATAAGTATTTCTGGTGAACAGCCTGCAAAAGAATCAGACCCATGATGCTCAGCTACCCAAAATCTATGCATGCCAAGAGAATCACAAAATTTTGCAAGTTCTATAGTTTCTCTAATTGCAGAGTTTGCATCTGTGTTTGAAAAAATTGGAGACTGATCAACTGCACTTATCTTCACTTTTTAGGGTCCTAGAGGTTTATCTTTAATGATCTGATCTAAGTATTCAGACATTCCATATCCAACTTGTCCTTTATAACTATACTCTGTCATACCTTCAGTAATTCTAGTAGTTAACATTTTTCCTTCAGGGTCTTTTCTTTTGTTTCTTAAAGGAATGAGGGAAAGAACCCTCCCCTCTATTTCATATTCTTCTTTGTCTGTTTTGGCCCAGGCTTTAATGTTGTTTTGGTAATAATCTTCGTCGTACTCACTTTCTATAGAACAGTCTTTTATGGTCTCATAAACCCCATTCTTTAGAACTAAGCCACCCCTACGTTCCTTACCCTCTCCTTGATGGACAATGCTCAACATAAAACCTAAGTCTTTATTTATATTAATAGTTAACCATCTATACCACTCTATTGCTTGCCAATACCTAGGGCCCCAACTCTTGTCTCTCAAACCATACCCTTGAATCTGCCATTCTTCTTCTCCAACTTTAATTGATCCTTTTCCAGAGGTGTGTTGCTCATAATGAGCTTTAGAAAAACTCTTCTTGGGATCTATGTCCAAAGAAGCTCCATCTTTTCTTACTGTTTCTCCACCAAACATTGGTGAAATGCCCAGTATTTGTAGGTCTACTTCACAATTTGAAGTTGTATTAGCCTTAAAAGCCTTACCTGGATTAACCATTTGCTTTGGATCATCGAGTAAAAGGATTTTGCCGTTATACGATACGGTTAATTTTTTAAAGGGTTCCAAAACACTAAAGACCATGCCGCCAGCATTAAATTCATCGTTGTTCTTTATTTTTGGTCTACCAAACATAAAACCAACTCTTCCATCTGGGAGGTAAAGACAACAGGTCATTTCAGCATAGCCTTCGTTAGGTCTATTGCCCAATCTAAACCACCCACCCATTTTTTTCTCGTGGTCAAAAACATTGAAATACATACTTTCATTGTAATTACTTGAAGAATCAGGAATGTGGTTAAACTCATCTTCGGGTTCTAATTTGATTATAAAATCACTCATAAAATAAAAATTAGTCTAATAAATACATACTAAAGTCAAAGCAGTTTATTCGAGAAAGTTTGTAGAGGCTATAATTAGAAATAAAAAAAATGTTTATGGACTTATACAGTGCAAAAGAAGTAAGAAAGTTAGACTCTCTAATTATAAAGAATCAAAAGATATCTGCTTTTCAATTGATGCAAAAGGCAGCTGAATTTTCTTTTAATGTTTTATTGAATCATTGGCCAAATACAAAAAGAATTTATATTTTTTCTGGAAGTGGAAAAAATTCAGGTGATGGCTATTTGCTTGCAAAGATAGCTAAAGAACATGGATTAGAATCATTTGTCATAACAACTGCAAAACCTAAGGTATCAGCAGGTATAACTAACAAAGCTTATAAATTAGCTTTGAAAGCAAAAGTTAAAAAAATTTCTATACAAAGTTTTAAAAAAGAATCCTTAAAGGATTCAGTAATTGTTGATTCTCTAATAGGAACGGGATTAAAAGGAAAGGTCAGGAAGAGCATTTCAGATTTAATTAATGAGATTAATGCAAAGAAAAAATTTTCCTCAGTACTCTCAATTGATATCCCCTCAGGGATCTGTGCCGATACAGGCTCAGCACTTGATAGCTATGTTGAAGCTGATGTAACTGCTACCTTCATTGGAAGAAAAAAGGGATGCTTTACTTCAACTGGGAAAGAAGCATCAGGAATAATTGAATTTAACGACCTGGGGGCTTCTTACAAGTTAAAAAATAAAATAAAACCTAATACTTACAAATTAGATATGGAAAAAGGTGTAAAAAAGCTAAAAACACGAAAAGAAGATTCGCACAAAGGTAACTTTGGCCACACTTTAGTCATTGGGGGTGATAGAGGTTTTGGGGGAGCAGCAATACTAGCTTCAAAAGCAGCAGTAAATTCAGGTGCAGGTCTAGTAAGTTTAGCAACAAGACCTGTTCATCTTGAAGCCGCACTATCTTCTTGTCCAGAAATAATGGTGAACGGAGTTGAGTCTGGTCAAGAAGTAGAAGAATTATTAACTAAAGCATCTGTTGTTGTTTTGGGACCAGGTTTAGGAAACTCAGCTTGGTCAGAGCAAATGCTTCAAAGAACTTTTATGGAAGCTAAAAGGAGAAAACTACCCATTGTGCTTGATGCAGATGGATTAAACCTCCTTACAAAACTAAAACTTAGTTCTGGCCTACCTACTAACCTAGTAATAACTCCTCACCCTGGAGAAGCAGCTAAATTGCTTAATAAAACCTCAAAGGAAATTCAATTAGATAGATTTAAATCTATAAGGCAGCTGCAAAGAAAATTTAAAGCAATTTGTGTTCTTAAAGGATCTGGCTCTCTTGTATGTTATAGAAAAAATTATAATCAAATGATAGGTGTTTGTGATGCAGGAAACCCAGGTATGGCCAAAGGCGGAATGGGAGATGTACTCGCCGGAATAATCGGAAGTTTTATATCACAAAAATTAAACTTAATTGAGGCTACGGAAACAGCTGTTGACTTGCATTCCAAAGCAGCGGACCTTTCCTATCTAGAGCTAGGTATTAGCTTTCTTCCAACAGAAGTAATACAAAACGCTAGACTTCTAATTAGGTAGATAATGAATTCTAAAAAGTTAATTTCAAATGGACCCAAAGAAACAGAAGAGATGGGGGGAAAATTATCGAACTTTATTTTGCAATTAAAAGAACCTGGACCCTGTTTAATATTTTTACAGGGTGAATTGGGAACTGGAAAAACCACTCTAACTAGAGGGTTTGTAAAAGGTTTTGGCTTTAAAGAAATGGTAAAAAGCCCAACTTACACTATAGTTGAGTTATACAGCAGTCCTTCTATTGAAATACATCATTTTGATTTTTACCAAATTAGTCATATTAAAGAATTATCAAATATTGGAATTGAAGAATATCTCAATAAAAAAGATTCAATATCAATAATAGAGTGGCCAGAGAAATTTATGGACTTTTTACCTTCTCCAGATGTACATATAATTCTTAATCACTCTACAAAGAAAGATGAAGAAAGGTTGTTAGAAGTATTTTCAAAGATTAATTTAAACTTAGGGTAATAAAAATGATTTTAAACAGGAGATATCTATTTTTTCTTAGCCCGATTTTACTAAGTGTTTTTCTATTTTCTCAATCGACTAATGCTGAGAAAAGTAAAAATTACTCCTTTTGTTTTGTTGGTGACACAGGTCATGTAAACGATATTCAGGCTTTAGTGGCTAAATCTATTGCTAAATCTGATTGCAATATTATTTGGCATACAGGAGATATAGTTTACCCCAGTGGCATAGACTCAGAAGAAGATCCGAGATTTAAAACAAATTTTTTAGACCCTTTTAAAGCTATTTTTGAAAAGGAAGTACCCTTCTTTTTAACATTAGGGAATCACGACTATAAAAAAGATCCAGAAGCTTATTTAAAAATAGCTAAAAATAACTCATTGATAAATTATCCTAATAACTATTACTTCAAATCTTTTGAAAATATATGTTTTTTTGCTTTAGATACAACAATCTTCGATAAACTTTATCTTTTCTATAAACGAAGAGAACAGACAGAATGGATAAAAAAGACCAAGCAGAAAAATAAAGATAAATGCCAATTTTCTATAGCTGTTGCTCATCATCCTCTTTTCAGTTCTGGTGATAGGGACAAAGCTTCTCCACAGTTATCTATATTCCTTAAATCGCAAGTTTTTGGTTCATTTGACCTTTACGTTTCTGGACACAATCATGTCCTTGCTGATGAAGGAGAGAAGGAAGGTACAGTACAATTAATATCTGGTAGTGGAAGCTTGCCTGGCGGTTCTCCTGAAAAGCTCCCTGAAGGAAAATTTAATATTGAATCCCCAGGGTTTCTTAAATTAGTTGTAAAGAAAGAAAGAAATGAATTAGTAGGAGAATATACTTTTGTTGACTCTAATAATAATGAAGTTATTTGGGAAAAAATGAAAATTGGTCAAGGAATTAGAATTGAATAATAATAAGAAGTACATGGAAGGAAAAAATTGTCTTATTACAGGAGCTACTAGCGGCATTGGTAGATCGGCCGCCCTAGCTTTAAGCGAGATCGGGGCTAATATTTATTTTATTGCAAGAGATAGAAATAAAGCTGAAATTTTGGAAAAAGAGATATTTGATCATTCAGGTAAAAAACCTCATGGGATTATTGCCGACTTATCTTCTTTAAAACAGATAAAACAGGCATCTGAAGATTTTAAATCTTTAGATGTTCCCTTGGATGTCTTATTAAATAATGCTGGAATAATGAATACTGAAAGAAAGATAACCGAAGATGGTTTTGAAGAAGTCTTTGCAGTGAATCATTTGGCATACTTTGCTTTGACTTGCCTGTTATTGGACAAAATTCTTGCAGGTCAGACTAAAAGGGTTATAAATGTATCCTCAGACGCACATCGATTTTTGAAATCAATTAATTTTGAAGACCTTCATTCTGAAAAAGAATACAAAATGTTCAAAGTTTATGGGCAATCAAAATTAGCGAACATTCTGTTCACTAAAAAACTAGCAACCTTATATGAAGATAAGGGGTTAACTACTAATTGTCTTCATCCAGGTTTTGTTTCTACATCTATAGGCTCTCAAAATAAAAATAGCCCCTTCTTAGTTTGGCTAATACAATTTGTTTCTCCTCTTTTTGCAAAGAAGAGTGAAAAAGGTGCAGAAACTTCAGTATATTTATGCTCTTCAGAAGAGGTTGCAAATACAACTGGTGAATATTTTATAGATTGTAAAAAGGCCCCTATAACAAAAGGTGCTCAGAGTTTAGAAGATGCTGACAGACTTTGGAAGGTAAGCTCTGAATTGACTGGTCTTAGCTACCTATGACTACAATGTAGAGACTGGGTCTATATCTAATGACCATCTAACTCTTCTTGTTTTTTTAGGTTCATAAAGAAAAAATTGAAGTGAATTAACCATCTTATGTAAGGAGCTTCTACTTTGAGAGAAGAAATTCAATTCCCATCTAAATAAACCTGACTTCTTTTCCATTAAAGCAGGGAGTGGACCAACTATTCTCAAGTCTTGAGACTTGTTACTTGAACTATTTATAAAGTCTATACATGAGTTTAGAAAGTCTTTTGAAAGAAATGAATTAAAAGATTCAGCTTGAAGTTTAATTTGATGACTAAAAGGAGGAATGTTTGCTAAAAGCCTTTCATCAAGAATCTTATTTATGAAACTCTCATAATCTCCTTTTAAAAGTTCTTCAATCTGAGGGTGGTCACGACAATATGTTTGTAATATAACCTTTCCTGGCTTTTTATCTCTACCTGCCCTTCCAGAAACTTGTGTTATCAACTGAGCTACTCTTTCGCTTCCTCTATAGTCAGCACTAAAAATACCTGAATCTGCATCAAGGATACCTACCAAAGTAACATTCGGAAAATGATGACCTTTAGCTAGCATCTGAGTTCCTACTAGAATTAAGGGTTTGCCTTTATTTATTATTTCTAAATATTTTTTAAAGGAATTTTTTGCTCTAACTGTATCGCTATCTATTCTATATACATCATATTTATTGAACTTTTGTTTTAGAAAGTCCTCTACTCTTTCAGTCCCCAGTCCAAAAGATTCAAAACGATTATTTTTACACGAAGGACAAATAGAAATAACTTTCTTCTTATTGTCACAGTGATGACATAAAAGTATTTTTGGGTTGTGGTGAACAGTCATATGAGCATCGCACCTTTCACAATTTGATACCCATCCGCAAGATTTACAAATCAAAGATGAAGCATAACCTCTTCTGTTTAAGAAAATTAATACTTGATTCTTTCTATTGAGTTCATCTTCTATAGATTCTAAGAGTTCCTCTGAGAAGCCTTCAGTTAAGGGTTTTTTCCTTAAATTTACAGGGAAAAAAGAAGGTAGATCAGCACCAGTAGCTCTCCTCTCTAACTTAAGTAAATTATGCTTACCAACTGCAACATTGTGAATGCTTTCAGCAGAAGGAGTAGCAGATGCCAATAAAACAGGAATTTTATTTATTTTTCCCCTATATAAAGCTATATCCCTTGCAGAATATCTAAATCTATCAGACTGTTTAAATGAAACATCATGCTCCTCATCAACAACAATAATCCCTAGATTTTTCATTGGAAGGAAGATACTGGATCTTGTTCCTATAATTACCTTATAAAGACCTCTTTGAGCTCCTAACCACACATCTAACTTCTCTCTCTCATTTTTGGCAGAGTGAAAAGAAGCAACTGTTTCACCGAATATTTTCTTAAAACGGTTTTCTGTTTGCGGTGCTAACCCTATCTCAGGTATTAAAACTAGTGCTTGTTTTCCTTGTTTAATAAGCTCTTTTATGGTCCTTAAATAAACCTCAGTTTTTCCACTCCCTGTAACTCCGTTAAGAAGAAATGAGCTGTTTAAATTGAAAGATTTTTTAATCTCTTTTATTGCCATTTCCTGTTCACTATTTAACTTCCTTTCTTCACTCGATGACCTATGTTTTTTATCTAAAAATAATCTTTCAACCTTATTCTTTTTTAAAAGACCCTTTTTATGTAAAGCAGCGAGCGTTTGAGGGGATATACCAAGAACCTTTAAGTGAAGTTGTGAAAGCTCTTCTTCTTCTCTTAGAATTTGTAATGCTTTCTTTTGATTTGCGGCTTTATTCATAGAAGATAAATCTAAGAATTCTCCTTTACTGCTAATTTTCCAAGTAACTGTCTCTTTAAATTTAGCTTCTTTTCCTTTTCTTAGAGAGGGAGGAAAAAAATAAGTTATTACTTCTCCTAAGGGATAGTGATAGTATTCTGAAGCCCATTCTGCTAATTCTATTTCTTTCTTAGATAAAAGAGATCTGCTATCTAAAACTTCTTTTACATACTTGTATTTTTTATTAGGAAGTTTTCTTTTATCAGAAAAATTCCAGAAAATTGCAATTAAATCTCTATTTCCAAAAGGTACTTTTAACCTGACGCCTCTAGTTAATTCTTCTTTAGCCAGATTCTTAGTCAGTCTATAGGTAAATTTTTCCAGTAATGGAACAGGAACCAAAACATCAATAAACTCACCTGACATAATAGTATTTTAGTCTGTTTTACGAGACTTTTTTTGAATTTGCCATGTCGAAAAGGTCTGGTATAGTGCGCGCTCTAATTTAAGAATCTTTATTAAAAATGAGAAGAGATATACATCCAGAGTATTCTGAGGTTAAAGCAACATGCAGTTGCGGCAATATAATCAGCATTAAAACTACTCTCAAAGAGGACATAAACCTAGATGTTTGTTCCTCTTGTCACCCTTTCTATACAGGTAAGCAGAAACTTGTAGATACAGGCGGAAGAGTGGAAAGGTTTGAAAAACGTTTCGGAAAAAAAGCAAA